>JYMV01035928.1_pt1 | contig 22679 bp, 10 predicted proteins | sample 338911 | NCBI WGS metagenome assembly JYMV01 (sample SAMN03354496, study PRJNA234377) | hydrothermal vent metagenome | biome: Deep sea; feature: Hydrothermal plumes at the Eastern Lau Spreading Center, Western Pacific Ocean; material: Seawater | place: Tonga | collected 2009 | depth 2000 m m
GTCAATCCCAAAGTATTGTCCAACTCGCGATACGCTAACAATCCTGCATCGCTCGTAACCTTGGAACCATGAAATTCCAGCTTCAGACTTCGGTCAAAATAGACGCGTAACGCGCTCTTTTTCGTTTCACCCATTGGATTCACCCGTGTTTTGGAGTCGGGCTACAGAGCGCCCTTATTTATAGGCTTAAACGAAGAAGAGGAACCTAATGTCCCCTTTTCCATATGGGAAATCCAGGATTACTGCTCGTTGGCACCCTCTTGAATGTCCTCACTATTTCTGTGATACTCATCCGGGTATACCCTTGCTCAGAACCGACGAAAGGCTGCCTAATGGAACGTGATCAAAATCTATTGTTCGGCGTCTTCGCAGTTCAGTTGAACAAGGTTACCGCGACCCAGCTGATGGAGGCTGCTTCGGCATGGGCGAGCAACTCCTCTAAGGCGATTCCCGAGAGACTTCTCGAAGCGAGCGCCCTTTCCAAGACGGACCACGACCTCATTAACCACCTAGTGTCCGAAGCCATCGCGTTACATGGCAACGACGCTGCGAAGACTCTAGCTTCATTTGGCGGCGAGACTCAGATTCACCAAACTTATAGGGGAAGCATCGTACTTACTTCCGACGGGCAGGTGTCCATCCCGTCAAAGGGCAGCGATTCAGTTGCGGATGAACCCGGCGACGTAAGTTCCATCAAAGGCGTTTTCGAGACCCCTGGACGATACATCAATTCCATTGAACATGCCCGCGGTGGGATGGGACGAATACTTCTTGTTCACGATGACCATCTCGGTCGAGATATCGCGTTGAAAGAACTTCTGCCCCACATGGGAGTAGTAGAACCAAAGCCCAAGGGGGACAAAGTCACTTCCACGGTGTTGGGCGACCATCCGAGCCCTGTGCGTTTCTCGTCGCACGTGATTGCGCGTTTCCTTCAGGAAGCAAGGATTACGGGGCAGCTGGAGCATCCAAGTATCGTGCCAGTGTATGAGCTTGGCCATCGCAAGGATGGAAGTCTCTACTACACGATGAAGCTGGTGCGGGGGCGCAGTCTGTCGAAGGCGATAGGAGACTGTCCGAGCCTCGGCGAACGCTTAGCGTTGTTGCCGCATTTTGTCGATTTATGTCAGGCCGTTGCGTATGCGCACAGTCGGAAGATTATTCATCGGGATATCAAGCCTGCTAACGTCATGGTCGGCAAATTTGGGGAGACAGTCGTCCTCGATTGGGGCTTAGCCAAAAAAAGGGACAAAGTTGACGTTCACGAAGGCCATTTTGCCGAGACCCTTCACTCAATGCATCTCGGTGACGAGGCCGCCACAGCAAAAACAAAATATGGTCAGATACTGGGCACGCCGGTGTACATGCCGCCAGAACAGGCCAGGGGAGACATTGACCAGGTCGACGAGCTGAGCGACGTGTATTCGCTGGGCGTTGTGCTGTACGAAATTATAACGGGGAAGATTCCGTTTGACGGAAAGTCGCTAAAGGATGTGTTGAAGCAGGTAATTGAGGGCGATTTCATACCCGTCATGCGATACGCGAAAGACGCTCCGCCGGAGTTGGTGGCGATTACTATGATGGCGATGTCAGCAGAAAAGGACGGACGTTACCTCGATGTGAAGGGTTTGGCTGAAGAGGTACAGCGGTTTCAGTCGGGAGTACTCGTGCGGGCGCATCAATACAACGTTTCTGACTACACACGATTTATCTGGAAAAGATACAAGCCATTTATTGCCACCGGTGCCGTGGCTCTTGCGTCATTGATATTGATTTCAGGAGCATATACGGTTCAGCTTTCGAATTCGCAAAGCAGTGAAAAAGAAGCCGTAGTAGTCGCGACACGGGCAAATGAGCAACTACGGCAGTCCATCGAAGATTTGACGGAAGCGCGCGATGATGCGGTCGCTGCGAAGGATGCAGAAGCGGAAGAGCGAATCCGAGCGGAGCAAGCAAGAGAGCGAGAATTGGAGGCGCTGAAGAAGGCGGAAGAAACTATTGAGGGCATGGAAAGAGCATCTTACCGGGCGAACCTTCTTCGTGCCCAGGGTGACATTGGTCGCGGAGAAGCGACGCTGGCTTACGAGCGCCTAATGGAAGCGCCCAGTTCGCAGCGCAATTGGGAGTGGGGATATCTTTACGCTGAGATGGACGAGTCGAAAGCGACGTTTCACGGTCACGAAGAAGACGTCACAGGTTTGGCATTTAGCCCAGATGGGAAATATATTGCCACTTGGGCAAACATCGGAGTGGTGAAAGTCTGGAGTGCAAGTTCCGGAGATGAGATTTATGCGTTAGGCGGCGATGCTGACCACATTTATAGCGCCCGATTTAGTCCTGACGGGAGCAAAATCATCACTGCGTTAAGTGATAATATTTCCAAGGTATGGGACGCCCTTACCGGAGAAGAGTTGTTTACTTTGCGCGGTAACGCTGACATCAACACGAGCGCAATTTTCAGCCGAAATGGCAGAAGAATTCTTACCATATCCAGAGGTGGAAGATTTAAAGTGTTGGACGCGGACACCGGCAACGAAATATCGGGCTCGGGCAATCAGGTGTACCAAATCGTTGGTATAGACCTAAGTGGGCCGGAGTTTCGGCTACTCGCTGTGTATGAGGATGGGCCCGCGAAGATTTTGGATACAGACGCTGCTGGCAACGTTCTAGAACTTGTTGGCCATACCAAGCTTGCTTCCGCTTCATTCAACCGCGGCGGCACACGCGTTGTCACAGTTTCACGAGCGGGAACTGTTAAGGTGTGGGACGCCAAATCAGGTAAAGAGCTGTCTTCTATCGGCGGTGATGGCGATACGATACTGCGTGCAACCCTCAACCCAGATGGTACCCGAGTCGTGACCGTGTCAGAAGAGGGAAATGTAAGAGTATGGAACTCTGATTCGGGCTCCGTTTCAGTGAACGTTATGCTGTTTTCCTCGGGTGGGGTTGCCCGTTATACCCGAAAAGGGACCCATCTCATCACCGTCGCCGAAGGTACCATCTCCGAAACTAATTCGTCCGTATCGACCGCCAAACTTTGGAATGCCGAAACAGGCGCAGAAGAGTTTTCCCTTAATAATAACTTCGACCACTTCGCATCAATCAGTCCGGACGACTCCATGATAATTATCCCAAGTCCGCAGAGTAGTCTTTTCAAAGTATGGGATACCAGTAGCGGGAGCGACCTATTCACTTTGCGTGGTCACGCTGATTTTGGCAACCAGGGGTATTTCAGTCCTGACGGCGCGGCGGTCGCTACAACAACAATTGGACCAACCGTAAAAATTTGGAACTCCAGCCGTGGAACCGGACTTATTGCGCCTCCAAGCGACACCCATGAGGTTCTGGCCGTAAACGTTAGTCCGCACAGAACACAAATTGCCATTAGCAATTTGGACAAAACTATTGAGATATACGACGTGGATTCCGGTGGCATGACTCTTACCCTTGCTGGACACACAGCCAATGTCACGTGCGCCGCGTTCAGTACTGATGGCGCTAGACTTGTTACCGGGTCTGACGACAAGTTAGCCAAGGTCTGGGATGTGAGAACCGGCGAAGAGTTAATCACTCTGAGCGGACACTCGGACGGTGTGTACGCAGTTTCCTTCAGCAGGGACGGGACTCTCGTTATCACCGGCTCGAAGGACCTATCGGCACGAGTGTGGGATGCGAAGACGGGAAAGCAGTTGTTGCGACTCTTCAACGATAACAGCCCCGACAGTGTCGCGTTCAGCCCTGATGGCTCGCAGATAGTGACTGCGCCGGGTTCGCCCGTACAAGGGGATGCCGCTCAGATATGGGATGCCCAATCTGGTGCCAAGCTATTTGCCCTGGAGGGCCACAAGAGCTGGGTACCACATGCAGATTTCGCGCCAGACGGTACACGTATCGTCACATCTTCAATAGACGGGACCTCAAAGATATGGGATGCCAAAACAGGTGCAGAACTATTGACACTGAGCGGCCACTCTCGAAATGTTTCAAGTGCTTCGTTTAGTCCAGATGGCAGACGCGTCGTATCTGCTTCCCCTGACAAAACGACCAAACTATGGGATGCAAACACCGGCGACGAGTTGATTACATTGTCCGGCCACGATGCCGGGGTCAAACGAGCAACCTTCACTTCCGATGGAGCTACGATTGTCACGGTCTTCTTTGACAACTCCGTTCAATTATGGAAGGCCCCGCCGTGGAACGATGAGGCGTGGAGGGAACATACGTCCCGTGAAGAGTTAATTGGGTTGGCCCTTCGGCATCCTCCCGCGGTGTCACGCGTGCAGATACCATTGTTGCTTTCGAGCGGCACACACGTCGAATCGCTTGAAACAGTTTCGGAGGCATGGCGGGCTCATTCCAGGTCGTCCGAGCCAAGCGGAATTCAGGAGATTGAAGGTCAGGGTATACTCTTCGAAATCAAGGATTTTCTTGTCGGATTAGAGTTTGAGGAAGCCAGGGAAGGTGACCTGGTTCGTCGTATCAATGGTCAGCGAGTCAATTCGCTAGTCGAAGCCGCGGGTATCCTTGAGAAATTCGCCGATAAGCTGCGAAACGAGCCCCGTCAAAGACACGAGCTGGACTTCGACGTAGTCAACCGATACGAACACAAATCGTACATTCTCGAATTTGAAGCCTTGAAGTAGATTTGACAAACTAGTTTTGCGGCGGACATTACACGATGAGATGTAGCGACGTGCGTAGCAATTGCGAATCGACGTCGAGACTCTGGCTTCTGCTGCGTCTTTGTTGCTTGTCTACAGTCGCGCAATCGATGTCAGCATCCGCTGGTGATTGGAAACAGGTCGCAGAGACCAACGTGACGAGACGCTATCCAAGTCTTGCGCATCTTTCAGACGGCCAATCCGGGTTTTACCGGTTGACAAATCACTCCTGATAACCCATACTGGATTGACCTTGTAAGACGAGCTGTTCCTCTGGAAGGATTCGGATGTAAGGAAATTAAAGGAACCAGCGTCTAGTCTTTTTTCGACCGTAAAGAATTTCAAGAACCGAAGCACGGGCCAGCAACTGGGCTGTTTATTTTACATAGCTGGATTGAGGAATCCGTTCATGTTCGCAATAGATCGAAGCTACGGTGTACGTGGAAACCAGTATCAGGCTATGCTCAGATTTGTTACTAGGTGGCTCAGTAATCTGGCGGAAACTCGAAGCTGCGCGCGCTATCGTCTTGCTTCGGTTATTCTCACTGCGCTACCTTTTGCACTCGGTCCTCCGGCGACCGCTAGCGATTTGATTGACTCAGACGCGGCACCTGGTACGCTGACACAAGAGAGTTTCAAAACGCATAACGCTAAACCACGCGCAGATTCCGGCCAACTAAAAGTGACGACAAGGGCCGCAGTATGCTCGGTTCCTGGCTCTCTGCTAGTGAGGCTCAGAGATCGCGACACGGGTGAGTTATTGCCGGGAGCTAACGTAATTATGACAACGGACAACGGTATTTCTCAGAGCCCAGACTCTGCATCCGGCGGTGTGTATTTTTTTGCCGTCGTGCGTTACGATTTCGCCGTTGTGTCAATCACGTCTCTGCAAGGATACGAATCGATTTCGAAAGAGGTCCCGACTCCATGTGGCGAATTGACATCTGTTACCATTTTTCTCAAGTTAGATTCAGTTCCAGATCCGACTGAGGACTTGTCGGTGTCGAGCATCTCGGCGAGTTGCGAAACGGGATTCGTCGGAACCGACGGGACAATAGATGTTAGCCTGTCAATCCACAACGGTGGAAACAGCAATTCAGGCGCGTTCAACGTCGACGTGTACCTGTCCACCAATACGACGATCAGCACGGGGGACATCAAGATAGGCGAAGTACGCTATGGCAGCGTGTTCGCCAACAGCAGCCTCGGGACGAACCAGACCTACGACACCTGCAGCGTACCCTCTGGAACATATTATATTGGTGCTATCGCTGACGCGGACAACGAGCGCAGCGAGACCAACGAGAGCAACAACACAGGCTCTGGCAACCAGACAGCAGCACCTTGTCGAGGATGCACACTGGATACTGTATATGTCGACTTCAACTTCTCTGGTGCCGAAAACGGTTTCGAACAAAATCCGTACAACACGCTTACCGAGGCCCTCGGTATGGTCACACTCAGCGGCGCCGGGGAGATAATACTCGCCTCCGGGGACACGGATGAAACATTTATTGGTGCTGCGGCGATTAACCCGAGCGCAAAAATAACTCTCACTGCGGTTCTGAACAATATCATAGGCGACCCGGTTCGCATTGGAGTAGAGATAGCCCCTATGCAATCGGAGTCTAGGTCGGGTTTCGTCTCACGGTAGCAAAATCGATTTCACGACGGATGTGAGGTTGCGCCCCAATCCACCATCTCGTATACTAGTTCCTTGGACAGCACACCGGGCGCGAGGCATACCCATGAGCGACGAGACACCGGAATACGAGATTATTGGCGAATCCTCTGCAGCTGCGCAGGACGTCAACCTAGAGACCTCCCTCAAGTCGGCCGCGAATCGTATATCTGTTGCGATGTCCCCCCACGACCCGCCGGGAGCGCTCCGGTATCGTTGGGTGTCGGGATTTCTCGCGCTGTGCATTCTCAGCGCAATCTTGGTTTCCTGCCAAACTGGTGGAGCGGACTCGGGCAAGTACGTCCGCAACGGCGTTAGGTATGGCACGACGGAAAACCTTTTCAGTCGAAACTGGTGGAACTACTATGAGCGCGGACGGTCGTTTCAGGACGGCGGCTTTCTTGCTGAAGCTGGGTCAGATTTTCGCACGGCGATTGGCCAGCGCAGCAAGGACCAGCGATGGGCAAGAACATATGGCCTTCACTTTCTTCCCGAATACTTTCCGGTCCGCGAACTCGGTATCACGTATTACCAACAGGGCAACACCGAGGAGGCTGTCCAGTATCTCGAAGAAAGTATAGCTCAGATACATACGGCGCGTGCGGCGACGTACTTGGACGAAGCACGACGGGACTGGGTGAGCCAGAACAGTCTGGACCGTCTGCCACCGACATTTCAGTTGACGCAGGAATCATTCAGACGGACACTGGCTGGTACTTTCGTAGCTATTTCTGGAGTCGCGTCGGATGATACTTTCGTAGTCTCAGTAGTCATCAACGGCAAACCATTCCACATGGATGTTTCCAGTTCGGAAGTGGCAGTCGAGGAGTTCGAAGTCCAGTTGGCAGCGGGTGATAACGTCATTTCTGTCATAGTGACAGATATCGCGGGAAAAGTCTACGAAGACACAATCGAGTACTATGCGGACATCGAAGGACCAGCGATTAGCTTCGACGAACCGTCGTTCGAAGGTGATTTGATTTCCGGCGTTGTCTACGACACTTCGGGTGTTAGAGAGTTGCTGATTGACGGTATCGCAGCTACCCTGACAGAGGGTCCGGGCGGCGTAGTCAATTTTGAAGTACGTCTCGGAACCACGAGTTCCGGAAAGCCTGTGCCATGGGTGGCAACGGACAACTTGGGCAACGAAACCTCCGGAGTCTACTCTGCAGATGATTTCGGGACGAACCCTTCTGCTCAATACCTCCCGGTCTCGGGCGAAATCGTTTTCGCCGTCGATTCCGGCGCTCGTGGACAAGAATCGGTTCGCTTTTTAAATCCTCTTACGGGTCAGGTTTACAATATAGACCAGGTCGAAGCCAGAATCGAAATTGCGTCAAAGACATCGCCTCTAGGCCTTAGAGTTAACGGAGAACGAGCGCGCAATATGATTCCAGGTCGGAAAAACCAAGTGGTACCCCACATTCTTTATTTTTCGGAAGAGGGAAAACATCCTGTTGTCGCAGAGTTGACAGAATTGTCGGGGGTTTCAGAGCGCGTCGAGGTGGTCATCGAACGTAAATATAAAGCAGCAGAAATTTTTGAGAGAAAACTCAGTATAGTTTTCCTAGGGAAATTGTCAGATGGCACGAGCCAGGAAGAAAAGGACAACGCATCTTTCGTATTGTCTAATGTGCGCCGGGCCCTTGTCGAAGAGGACCGATTCGCGCTGCTGAATCCACCAACAATCGATGAGGAATCGCAGGAAGGTCGAATTCCCGCAGAGATAACGATTGTAATAAGTAGTACGCATTTGAATGAAGATTCGTTCGAAATCGTATTCGAGATAGTCGATACAATGTCTGGTGAAAGAATCGGCTACATCGATGGCACAACCCTAGATGTAAGCAGGGCCGGTCTGGATTCACTCGTAGACGTTTTGGTCAATAAGATTGAACAGATGTTTCCCCGCGTGAAAGGTCAAGTCACACGCGTACAGTCAAATAACTTGCTCTTCGTTACTCTCGCGAACGCGGAGAGTATCCAAGAGTACGCTCGATGCTTCGTTTACCGTGAAGAACGAATTGTGGACCCGAACACCGGCGCCTTACTGGACACGAAGAAAGAGATTCTTGCTGAAGGGTGGGTGGAGCGAGAATCGGACGGTCAGTTTACGTTAAATCTACAACAATCGGAATCAGGTGAATTTCGTGACGACATAGGGGTTGGCGATTTTGTTGCTACAAAGTAAAACTTGGATTCACAGCGTGAGAGTAGCGGCAAGAGCGTCCGCTACAGGTAATTCGGTATCATTTTCATGTGTAGCGCGCTGCGCCTTGTTCGTGTGGATCGGTTTTTCCTCGGTCGTATATGCACAATTCGGAAATCCGATATCCGAGCCCCCCACGCCCATCGGAGCTGGCGCGCGCGCTGCAGGTATGGCCGATGCATTCGTTGCGATTGCTGATGACGCGACGGCGGCTTCGTGGAATCCGGCAGGATTGGCTCAACTTGAGAAGCCGGAATTTTCCATCGCTGGGTCGTTTAGGGCTGTCCGGGAAGAATTCATTTCCGATGCCCATGCCGAAATCGAAAAAACATTTAGGTATGACGCCGTGGACCTCAACTTCGCAAGCCTGGTGTATCCGATTCCACGGCTAATCGCCGGCCGCAAGTCCATCGTTTCCATTAGTTACCAGCGGAAGTTCGATATGTTCCAGGACCATGAATTTCCCATCCACACTTTGCTTACTGCATCGGACGGCACGACCATCTCTATCGATGAGGATTTTCGACTCGGACAGGAGGGTTCACTGAATACCATTTCTCCCGCACTGGCAATCGAGCTGACTCGGAAACTCTCTGTCGGGGTCACAGTCAATCTATGGCGCGACTCCTTTATCTCGGATAACACTTGGACACAGACCGAAAACCAGCACAGTACACTCTTGATTACGGACATTGACATCGGACCTCTTCCCGCAATCGAAAACCGAGTCAATTCAGTGTCTAAGTATAGCAACATTCGTGGAGAGAACTATACGCTTGGCTTACTCTGGAAGGTGGCACCGAAGTGGAAAATTGGCATACGGTACGATTCCAAGTTTACTGCGAGGGCGGATTTCGAGAGACGCAGTGTAAGAAATGGTGTCCTTGAATTCGAATCCGAAGAATCCCGTAAGATTACCTTTCCGTCGACATTGGCGGTGGGTGCAGCTTGGAGGGTGAACGACGGACTGACTTTGGCCGTCGACGTAAGCACCACGGATTGGAACGATTATGTAATCGAGTCTGCTGACGGCACGAAATTTTCTCCTGTCGATGGCCTCCCTCGCGCCGACAAAGACATCGCGACGGATTTCGACGATACGGTGACGGTCAGATTCGGCGCGGAATACGTTCTGCTGCCGAAGATTCTCGACAGTGAATTGAAATATCTGTGGACATTACGCGGCGGTCTTTTTTACGATGAAGAGCCAGCATCGGGCAGGCAAGGATTTACGGTTTCTAAAGGTGACGGCGAACCTGACTCATTTTATGGATTCACTCTGGGCGCGGGCCTGCTCATACGTCAGCGTGTAAATTTTGATATCGCTTACCAATTGCGAAAAGGTGACGGCGTGAATACTGACGTTGTGCCGAGAGTGCTTGACTTCGAAGAAGATGTCCTGGAACATAAAGTCCTGCTCTCGGCGGTCATCTACTTTTGACCTGGAGTGCGCGGAAATGAGCAAATGACGAGTTCATCATAGGATCATGATGATTATTCTATGATGAAACCAACATAAATTGAGTTTTTCAAGTACACGTGAGCGAAAAGTCAGAGCTGGATTCAGAAACGTCGCGAAGTGAAGCAGATAATAGGTCGAGATTTTTGGCCCGGGTACAGCTGTCCTGTTCCTCCCTGACTTTGACGTGGCTGGCAATGAACGAAATTGAACGATGCGACCTAGGCGGCTTCTCGGTAGTACTCAGTGATGAGTCCTCCGAGCTTCTTTCGAGTCCGAATATTTCCTTTGGTTTGAGGCGCGAAGTCAGCATCGAGTACGACGTTACCCATCGATTGATGCGGCCTGCTTTCGTTGTAATGGGAGACCCAAGTTCGGACAACATAATCAGCCTGCGCAGAGCTGAAGCAAGCAATGTGGTTGAGGCATTCCTTTTTGAGTCCTCCGACCCAGTTTTCCACGTAGGCATTCGCCTTCGGAGCCTTGTAAGGCGTTCGAATACATCGAACATTTTCATCTTTCCAAAACTCCCTGAACTTGGCGCAGAATTTCGTATCCCTGTCATGAATCAGGAATTTCGGTCTGACTCCAACGTCTTCGGGCCACATAGCGGCATTGCGCGCCTGCTGAGTCACCCATTCTTCATTGGGATTATAGGTAACGGGACTGCAAAATACCTTTCTGGTGCCCAGATGAATGAAGACAAGAAAGTATGCGTCGAACGACCCGTACAATTTATGAACCTTCTTCGTAAAGAAATCCGTGGCAACGAGGCTATCCATGTTGGCCTCAAGAAATGTCTTCCAAGGGACATGCCCCTTGCTTTTCCCTTTCGTCGGCTCGGGGAAGATGTCCTCCGCACTGAGAATATCTCGGACGGTTGTCGAGCCTATCCTGAATCCCAGCTTCCTCAACTCGCCAACAATACGCCGACTCCCCCAACGCAGGTTGGCCCGAGCCATCATGCAGGCCAAATACCGAACAAACTTCGGCGTAGCAGGTCTACCAAGCTTCTTGAATACGTACCCGTGTCGACCCTTCCGGAGCCACGTCTTGTAAGTAGAAGGGCGAACGACTAACATAACGTCATCAATGTCATGCTCGACGAGGCCACCCAGTCGCACCAGCTCCGCCCGCTCCTTAGACGTCGGTACAATTCGGGTAGCATCTATGCGAGACCTCAACATCGAAATTTGAAACTCCAACAACCGCAATCAAATGTTGAATCTAGGGCTCATCCACTGCATAATGATCGAAACAAGAGGGTACAAAACACGATTCATGGGAAATACTATCCTTTGATGGAAAAACATAAAATGCCTGTAAACAAAGGCCGTAGTGTAACATCTATATTTCCGCGCACCCAGGAATCAATCGAAATCGCCGCGTGACGATAAAGGTTGGCCGATTTCGGACGTTTTTGGGGCTCCATTTCCGCTCCCACCAATTCGCGCATTTCGAAAAACGTAGTACTCAGACAATATTGAATTTCGTTCGCACGAAGAAGGATACTCAGGTTATCGTACGTATTCCAGCCCATGACGTCGCGTTTTGAGTGCAGGTCAACCCTTAGATGAGAGCATAACTTATGAGTCGAGCATATATTTTCGTAACAGGTCTTTTTTTTGTCGGTATTTGTTCCTTTAATTCACACGCCTCGGATGAAGATCTATCGATTCGGCTGGGCACCTTCGTTGTCGATGCTTCCCCGCCGATCGGCAGTCCATTGGCATATAACCCCTGTAAAGCGATTGGAATGCCGCTCACCGCGCGCGGGATTGTATTGAAGGGAGCTGGTGAGCCGATTGTGCTTTGCGCTGTGGATTGGATCGGAATCAGTAATGGCGGCTACGACGAGTGGCGAGAAACGATAGCCAAGGCCGTCAAAACTACTCCCGAACGTGTCGCAGTTCACACCTTGCATCAGCATGACGCGCCAGTGTGTGATTTCAGTGCGGCGGAATTATTGAATGAAGCAGGCTATGCAGGAACAATGTTTGACGTTGCCTTCGCGCGCCGGACAATCGCGAATGTTGCCGATGCCGCAAAGCAGGCTCTAGACGATGCAACGGTCGTTACTCATGTCGGTTTGGGAGAAGCCGCTGTAGAGAAGGTCGCTTCGAATCGTCGTATTTTGGGTGAGGATGGAAAAGTTAGGGTCGTTCGTTATACGTCTACGACAGACCCGGCGGTCCGTGCCGAACCGGAAGGGGTCATCGACCCACTGGTTAAATCGATTAGCTTTTGGAATGTGGACGAGCCGTTGGTTGTACTGACGTACTACGCGACTCATCCGCAGAGTTATTATCAAACAGGCGTCGCGAATCCTGATTTTCCTGGAATGGCGCGCTTCTTGAGAGAAACGACTCATAACGGCCTCACGCATGTTCATTTCAATGGTGCGGGCGGTAATATAGGCGCAGGAAAGTATAATGATGGAGCGCATGAGAATCGCCAGGTATTGGCTATTCGTCTTGCCGAAGGAATGGCCAAAGCGTATCAGGCAACAGAAAAATATCCTGTCACGGCAGATGATCTGGATTGGACAGTACTACCAGTTTCGTTGCCTGTCGCGAAGCACTTAGACGAGAACGAGTTGATGGCTCAACTCAAAGATAGCAAGGATATTCGCGCTGCGCTGCGAAATGAGATTGCCAAGGATCTCGTCTGGCTGCGACGCTCGCGGAGGGGCCATACTGTCGATCTCACATGTCTTAGACTTGGTCCGGCGCGTATTCTTCACATGCCCGGCGAGTTGGCCGTTGAGTATCAGTTAGCAGCACAGAAAATGCGCTCCGATCAGTTTGTCGCCATGGCTGCTTATGGGGAATATGCGCCAGGATACATCTGCTTGAAAGAACATTATTCGCAAGGGGGCTATGAAGACAGCCCCGGCGCTTCGAAGGTGGCTCCGGAAGTAGAGGAAGTTTTGATGCCCGCCATGCGAGAACTTCTAAAATGACTGAGGTGTCCAGTCCGATGAAAATTTATCACCGTTTTCTTCTTGTTTGCTGTTGCTCGTTATTCTTGGTTGTCACTGCTCAGGTCAATGGAAGTGAAGAAGGAGTATTCAGGGCAGGCGTCGCTACGAGCAACATTACACCGTGGACGGGTCTTTCCCTGGCGGGCCACATGCGTGATCGGAAGGTCTCAGCGGTGCATGATGAATTGTATGTGAGGGCTCTAGTTCTCGACGATGCAAGCACGAAAATGGTTTTGGTGACTGTGGACAGCTGCATGGTGCCGAGAGCGATATTTAATGCTGCAAAGTCTATGATCGAGAAGTCCATCGGTATTCCTTCGACACATATGTTGATGGCTGCCACACATACCCATACAGCTCCATGTGCGACACCCGTTTTTCAAACCAACGCGGATCCAGAATACACACAATTCCTGACACGACGTATTGCCGATGCGGTCGTTCGCGCTCACAATGGTCTCGCGCCTGCCCGGGTAGCACACGGTTCGGGAACACTGCTGGAAGAGGTTCACAATCGGCGTTGGTACATGAAGCCCGGCACTGCGGGCATGAATCCTTTTGGGTCAAGCGATGACGCGGTCAAGATGAATCCTCCGCGCGCGAGCACGAATATGATCAAACCTGCGGGGCCAGTTGATCCTGAAATCGCTTTCCTGGCCATTGAGTACCTTGATGGGCAACCCATGGCGTTGCTGGCAAACTATTCGTTGCATTATGTCGGCGGCACAGGTGCGAACGAGGCTTCGGCTGATTACTTTGGAATTTTTGCCGATCGAATTTCGGCGTTGTTGGGGGTTACCGAAGCGTCAAAACCTTTTATCGGGATGATGTCCAATGGCACGAGCGGGGATATTAACAATATTGACTTTACCGTATCCGGCAAACGCCAAGAGCCTTACAAGCAGATGACTATTGTTGCCCACAAGGCCGCGGAGCGCGTTCACGCCGCGTATCAGGATTTGGTCTTCGAGAATTGGGTTAAATTGGGTGCCGTGCAGCGCGAAGTTAACTTGAGTGTACGCCTTCCATCGAAACGTGATGTTGAGAAGGCCCGTGCAATTATGGCTTCGGCGAAAGGGCCGGATATGATTGGTTATCGTGAGATTTACGCCCGGGAAACTGTCTTATTGAGCGAGTATCCGTCAGAAGTTCCGCTAATTCTACAGGCCATGCGTGTCGGAGACTTGGCCATCACCGCGATTCCATGCGAAGTTTTCGTTGAAATTGGCTTGGATCTAAAAAGGGAAAGCCCTTTCTCCCGGACGTTCACAATGGAGCTGGCGAACGGTTACAACGGCTATCTCCCGACGGAAGAACAACATGGATACGGAGGGTACGAGACTTGGCGAGCGCGTTCCAGTTATCTCGAAGTTACCGCCGCGGATAAAATCACTGAGGCTATTCTCGAATTACTACGGGAAGTGGCGCCCCCAAAGTAAACGTATGCACACTACTCAGCTTTCAGGAAACCGAGCAAGTCGCGCAGCTCCTGCCGCGTCATCGCTTCTTCGAGTTCTTCGGGCATCATCGATAAACTATTGCTTTCCAACACTGCGATATTTTCGCGCAGGATTGACGTCTTGATACCCAGTCCTTGTTTGAGGGTGACGCTGGTGGAGGTCTCTGATTCAATTAGGCCGATGTAAACTTCGCCGTCGACGGTTTCGACGTAGTAACTTTCGTAACCGCTGAGCATAAGGCGATTCGGATTGATGATATGAACGAGAATTGATTCGAGCGACTGGCTGCGAATTCCAGTGAGGTCGGGTCCTACGTCGTGACCAATACCCCCGTATCGGTGACAGCCCATACATACCTCCTGAAACACACGACGGCCATTCTCGGGATTCGGTGTAAGCGTAAGGACATCGCGGTTTTCCTCGTAGCGTGTCGCCGCATCCCTTTCGTCGATGGATGCAAATAGCGCAACTGCACGTTCACTTTGGTCTTGGTTTCTTGCTTTAATCAGGCGGGCGCGACTTCGTGCGTCGATGGACCAAGCGCCGATGCTTTCGTTCTCCAGAGCCGAGAGAAGAAGTTCGATGCCGTTCGCACTACTGAGAATACCGTTGAGGGCTGTTTTTCTTGTCTCGCCAGAAAATCCCAGCCAAACTTCGCGCTTGAGATAGTCGTGTGCCACGCGTTCATTTTGAAATCCGTTGAGTTCCGTCACGGCGGCAATTTGATGCAGTTGCATCGTGTTGGGGCTGAGGAGCTGGGTTAGTGCTTCACCGGACGTGTCGAAGTCTGCCTTTCCTAAGACCCGAATCGCGAGTAGCTTTACTTCTTGAGAAATTGCAGGTGTGGCCAGCAGTTTCTTGCAGGCAACGATCCAATCATCAATCACATTTGATTTTTTTGGATCTTTGCTCGAGATCGCGCTGCGCAATTTTTCAATTGGTGTTGAACTGTTTGGGAAATTCTTGCTGCTCTGGACCCCGTCGAGTGCCCCCTTAAGAGCAGCCAAACGCCAGGTGCTTTCTCCTGTGTGGTCACCGTCAATAACGATTTCTATATGCCGCGCAACAGATTCTGGCGGTTCAGATAACGCAATGATCCGACTGAGTCCCTCCATGAATTCGGGCCATCCGTTATCTCCCTCCAGGTCATTTTGCAAGAGCTGTTCCGAAAAAGCGGCCGCTGCTTCGCCCAGAGCACTTAGCACGGCTACTCGAGCCCAGGGATCGTCGATATCCTTCTTGAGGATAGAAGAAAGTGCTGATAGCGTGTCTGAATTCGGCGATTCGATATCGCCCAATACCAGTGCACAGGCAAAACGAACATTTGCGCTAGGGTCGTGGGCAAGATTGATGATATCGATGAGTAATTCGGCGATTGGTTCACCCAGCTCTCGGGCGAGTCGAAGGCCTTGTTCGCGGATGTCTGGAGAATCAGCGTGAAGGGCTGCGCGTATGTGAGAGAACGTGAGCGCATCGGCTGCATTAAGTAGATGTAGAGAAAGGGTGCGCGCACGCGAAGGCTTTTTGGCGCGCAACAATGCTTCCAGAAGAGCAATGATGTTCGGATCCAAATTCTCGAGCAGGAGTCGCTGTGCAGTGTCCCGGTGCCATCCATTGGGATGTGCAAGTGTCTCGACGAGCGCTTGAGGCGTCGATGCGTCGAATTTGGCAGGACGAAGTCCTTCCTTGGCTGAGATTCGATAAATACGACCGTTCGCTTTTCCCGCGTCGAAATCAGTCGTCGCTGCGACCTCGTCCGGAAGATAGGTGGGGTGCTCAATTGTTTTTCGGTACATATCGCAAAAATACAAGGAGCCGTCGGGGCCGTTGGTCAGAAACACCGGGCGAGACCATTCATCTGTCGTGGCGAGGAATTCCGATGTCAATTCATCCAATCCACGATGTGCTTCGAAACTACCTCCTTTACTTACGATCACGTCCCGATGAATTAGGTTTCCAGTAGGTTCGCAGACGAAGCCATTTCCGTAGTATTTCTTGGGTAGAGCATTTCCTCGGTAGATCATTAGGCCGCACGCGGCAGTGAACGTGCCTTCATGTGCGTAAGCGGTCGTGGTAGCGCTACTTAGGGCGAAGACACGAGATGCGGCTCCGTGAACGGGAATGTCTTGAACCAAGGTAGATGCATTCAAGTACGGGTTGCGCGTCAGATCGGCTGCTTCAAGAACGCTGTGAACTAAATGATTTCGGTTGCTGCATGTGAACTTATGGCCGAAATCGTCAAAAGTAAGGCCGAATTGAGCGCGACCGGCGCGGGCTTCAAGTGCATGGGTAAGGGGATTGTAACGCAGGTCGTTACGCCGCATGTCCAGTTCAGGTATTTCAGGATGCCCTGGTACCCCAATGGTGCCGCCGCTCAGCCCACTAGTGAAGTGTAGCCAGTTGTCGATACCGAGTGTAGGATGGCTGACGTAGAGCTGAGTGGAACCGCCTCGCCTGAATCCCTTGAGAAATATTTCGCGAATATCTGCTTCACCATCCCCGTCAACGTCTTTCAAGAAATACACGTGTGGCGCCGCCGTCACCAATACACCGCCTTTCCAAGGCATGATACCATTCGGAAAATCGAATCCCTTCGCAAATACGCTTCGAGTCTCGTAACTCCCATCGTCGTCCTCATCCCGCAACAACGCAACTGATCCCACGGGGCCATCTGATCCGCCCGAAGGGTATCCACGATTCTCTACTACGTACAGATTACCCAGTTCATCGAAGCACATCGCGACGGGATCAAATACTTCTGGTTCCGCAGCGACCAATTCGATATGCAAGCCATTTGGAACTACAAACCGCGCACTTGACGCCTCAGGTGACAGAGCCTCTATTTGATCCGGATATCCCAACGTCTGTATTGACAAGAGACACATTGAAAACCACACCAAGATTTTCGGTGAGGCCAACGACAGACATTCTCTCAAGTGAGATGTGCCATTCTGAATAGCTCGTTCAGGCTTCATGCAATTCTTACTGTTAGCGTCAATGTAGTTCCCCGTTTCGTAAAATAACCCAGCGAACTTTCGAAACACTGTGAATACCGAGTATATACATTTTCGAGTGGAAAATCTCTGTCCCCTTATTCCCTGAACCGAATACGTAATGGCTGTTTCTCAGCAAGTCTATTTCTCGTGGATTCCTCCTCGCGCGCCCAAATTAGTTCGAATATCGATCCAAATACGACACCAATTTCTAACTCATCGGCAATATACCAGTAGATTTTCATGTTGGCTGAATATTTTGATCTTACGGGTTCACAGAGAACTACAGGAATCGGTTTTTACCAGCCACTCATCGATACCCGCAGAGAATCTCGTCTCATGCAAGAATATCGTGTAGCACGTTCCCGTGCACATCCGTGAGGCGCAGATCCCGCCCCCCGTGCCTAAATGTTAGTCGCCGATGGTCCAGCCCCATTTGATTCAAGACAGTTGCCCAAAGATCATAAACTGTACACTTGTTCTCAACCACATGATACCCGAACTCATCCGTTGCTCCATAAATCGTACCCCCTTTGATTCCGCCCCCTGCCATCCAGATCGAAAAACCATGTGGATTATGATCGCGCCCGTCTTCACCCTGTGAAAACGGTGTCCGCCCAAATTCCCCCGCCCAAATTACTAAAGTTTCATCCAGCAGTCCGCGCGACTTCAAATCCTTTAGCAATCCCCCAATCGGCTGGTCCACCTGCAACGCCATATTTGTATGCCCTCCTTTTAGATTCCCATGTTGATCCCACGGATTTGGCGACTGTCCACCCCCCAGCTGTTCCGACAAGCAAGTTAACTCAACAAACCGCACGCCTCGTTCCACCAATCGTCGAGCCAGCAAACACTGGCGCCCGTAAGCTGCGGTAACCCCATTAGCATGATCCATCCCGTATAGTTTTTTCGTCGCCTCCGTTTCTCCACTGAGGTCGCATAATTCGGGTACGGTCGCCTGCATCAAGAAAGCGGTCTCGTAATTTCTGATCGCCGCCTCTACATCGTTATTCCCCTGCAACGTATCGACAAATATCTGATCCAGCGAGCTCACCATTTGTAACCGTTCCCGCTGCGTCCGCAGAGTTTCCTTTGGCCGAATATGCTGCACTGGACTCGGCCGATCCCCGTAAATCATAGACCCCTGATTCTGCGCTGGCAGATACCCGTTACTAAAAAGCCCAACCCCACCATGGGGTACATTTGAATCAGCACTCCGCAGCACTACAAACCCCGGTAAATTATCCGGCTCCGCCCCCAAACCATAATTAACCCAGGCTCCGGCACTGGGGCTTCCCATAAAGGGGACACCAGTATGAAAAAAATAATTCCCCTGCGCATGTTCATTCACAGGAGTAGTCATAGAACGAATAACGGCCAATTCATCCACGCTCTCAGCAACATGAGGAAATAGACTACTCACCGGTATTCCACTTTCACCATGCTGCTGAAACGAAAACGGCGAAGCGAGAATATTCCCGTTCTGATTAAACTGAGTTCGTTCCACCTTCATCGGCATCGACTTACCATGATCCTTCTCCAACCGAGGTTTAGGATCAAAAGTGTCCACATGCGAAACTCCGCCGGACATATAACAGAAAATCACGTGCTTCGCTTTTGCCGCATGGTGCAGACTAACCGAAGCCCCTGCGGCATTCGCGGATCGTTGCAAACCTGCGAGCGCCAAAGCCCCAAACCCTGTGGAGCACCGCGTCAACATTTCCCGTCGAGAAATGAGGTGCTTATGCACTTCGATTTCATTCATAAACTACACCTTTAGTTATCGAATCTAACGCAAATAAATAAACTCTTTAAGACTAAAAAAGGACAAAGCTAACTCCGTCCACGGTTCGGGCGGCCCGGCCAACACATCGAGCCCAGCCAACTGCCCAGTAACACTCTTCAATTCCTTAACTTGCCCCGGAACGACTTTATTGCGCAATTTCCTATCAGAAAGTTTTGACAAGTCCGCGTCCTTAACTACGGCCTCCTCTAGTCGCCGAGCTATTTCACTCGTCAGTACTTCTTTCCGCATCGACAACCGATCAATCTCCCGGCCCAACCCCTTATCATATTCAATCCCGGCGGGCCGCTCCCGTGCAGTCCCCAAGTACCCTAACAACACCTCTAACTCTTTGGACGAAGCACCACGCCCTAAGGCCAACTGAAACATCCGCCCAACTCGTGCCGAATCCGTCCCCAATCCCGCGTCATTCTTTATTAAATTTGCAAGTGCTACAGCCTGCGTCCGAACGAAGGGAGCATTCATAAACGTCAAAGAGTGACTTGGCACATTCGTTTCATCCCGCCGCCCCTTAGTCCCAACCGGTACTGGAAAATCAAAAGTAGTCAGAAAAGCGTCCATACTGTTCCGAATCACGCGCACATAAATACTCCGCCGATCTGACCGCCCTTCCACGCTCCCCGCAGGCGCATCCAGATTCAAATTCTCAGCGACATACAGAAGCGAATCCCGAATCGCCTCCCCTTCGAGCCGCCGCACACTAAAATGGGACAACAAAGCATTCGTCGGATCCCGCTCCGTCGACAAAGTTGTTGCCACCGCGCTTCGTTGAAACGTCTGCGAAGTAACCAACAACCGAACCATAGTCTTCATCGACCAACCGTCATCCATCATTCGCCTTGCAAGAAAATCCAGCAACTCAGGATGACTCGGCTCTCGTCCCATGGCCCCGAAATCATCCGGTGTACTTACAATCCCTTCCCCAAAAACATAATGCCAAAGCCGATTGGCAATCACCCGCGGAGTAAGTGGGTTATCCTCCCTTACAATACTCTCCGCCAGTGCGAGCCGTCCCGAATTCTCGTTCCCATACGGTGTAGAATCGATCACCTCCAAGAATCGCCGCGATACCGCCCCCAAAGGGCGCAAGTGACTCCCCCGCTCAAACAAAGGCTGCTCAAACGGCACATTCTCCAGCACCCCGGGTGCACGTGTAGGAACAGGTATATCCATCTCAAGTTTTCGATAATCCGCGATGACACCATCCAGCCGCGGCGAAGCTCCCCATGCGTTCGTAAGCAAGCCCTGTCGAATAAACGAATCCAAAAACCGCGCCTGTTCATCCGTCATATCCCCATCACGAAATGCAACAATACAATCCTGTAAGGCCCGCCCATACTGCCTTATCAAATCCACTGAGTTCTTAACCGCCTTCCCCTCAAAGAACAAAGGCGACACAAACTCAGCGACCTCATCTCTGGGAGCTGGCTGCCCCCTAGCCAGCATCACCGCCTCTGTAACTCCAAACCAGGACCGTATCTCCCCATCGTTCGCTAGAATCGCCTGATCAGGCGCGGTAGAAATCTCGAAGTAGGCCTGTTCGCCCTCCCAATAATCTACATTCCAATGCTGCCAATGCCACTCGCCATCCTTCATACGCTGGACCGGATACACGGTTCCATCTCGAGGATAATTCTGAACAACATACCGTGCCAACGAGTTCTTGTCCCCGGCAATCCGAAAATATAAATCCGTGCCCGTAAGTTCAAAGCGAGGCGACGATAGTACGCCACTATGTTTGCTCGAAATCATATGCGTATAGACACCGGCGGGATAAATTCCCTCGACGATACGATCCCCCTCTGGCAACAGAGAAAACGCTCCAGCCTTGGAGGCTCCATTTCCAAGCCCGTTTCCATGCTGAGTCCAAGCCGCCAAATCATCCGTAGCTATATCCCAGGCAATTGGATACTCCGTGTCCAATCGATCCTTCAAAGCTATTTGGCTAGCCTCCCATTCCTCCGCCAGCCTAGTCCAACCCTTCGCGACCTCCTGATCCTCAAGCCTACCCAAAATCTTCCATGCATGTAGTGGAGCTAAAGGCGTAGTAGCATTCGTTAGTGCCTTGCGCCATGCCGTCGTGGGGGACTCGAAATTCTTTTCAATTCCATCTAGATCCTTAAGCCAAATTTCAGCTAGAGCCGATCGAATCTCAACCTTCTTCGCGACCAAAGCCTCCTTGTGCAAATTCAGTTTTTCGGCCGTATCAACAACAATCGTAGCCGGACGACAACTTGCCATAATCCCGTACAGCGCATAGAAATCTTTCTGACTGATTGGGTCAAACTTGTGATTGTGGCACCGCGCACAGGAGACCGTAGTTGCTAGAAAAGCCTTCGTAACCGTATCAATCTGATCATTAGTGAAACGTACCTGCTCATCCAGCGCATCCGTCGGAGCGAAACCATGCAAGACGAACCTATACTGCGAAATCCCCAAAGTAGACTCCACAATTCCAAGCGCTTCGTTTATCCGTGGCTTTGGCAATAGGTCACCCGCAAGATGCTCACGTACCAAATCGTTATAAGGCACGTCCGCGTTCAATGCCCGAATCAGGTAATCTCGATATCGCCACGCATGCGGAATTCGGGCATCTCCCTCGCTGCCATGGGTCTCCGCATAGCGCATCCAATCCATCCAATGCCGCGCCCATCGCTCTCCAAAACGAGGCGAAGCCAGCAACCTATCTGCAGCAGCCTCCACAGCCTTTTGTCGATCAATTTCCGAGGCAACCACAAACGCATCAATCTCTGCGGTCGAAGGCGGAAGCCCTATCAATACAAAAGATAAACGCCGAATCAGTGCATAAGGATCGGCGGCCTCCGAAGGCTCAATCCCGGCTTCAATCCAACCCTTCCGAATAAAAGCATCAATAGGATTCTTCGACCAAGCCCCATCCACATCCGGAGGCGTTGCCTTTCGCACTGGCCGATAGCTCCACCAGGATTTTCGACGCTCCAGCGTGGCCGTCCATGAATCTCTCGCTGCCTCGGCTTCGGCTTCGGCTTCAAAGGCGGTCTCACGCGGATCAGGGGCTCCCATCTCAATCCAACGTCGCACGTAGTCGATCAACAAATCCGGCAGTTTGCCGGTCGGAGGCATTTGAAACTCAGCATCCCCGTACTCCAACGCCTCCAGCAGCCCGCTCCTCGCGACATCACCGGGTACAAGATTCCCCCCGATATCCCCGCTCGACAGCATCCCCTTCCGATACGTAAGATTAAATCCACCCTCAAGCTTCTCGGGATCCCCCCCATGGCACTCGTAACAATTCTGAATCAGAATCGGCCGAATGTGATTCTCAAAAAAATCCGTCTCTTCTGAGGTCAAATCGGCCGCCCAGCCCCCCGGAATAAAATAAGCAAGCGAAATGATTAAAACGTAGAATCCCTGAACCTTCGCGGCAATATTTATTCGAAGAATGATCAT
>JYMV01017053.1_pt1 | contig 22657 bp, 16 predicted proteins | sample 338911 | NCBI WGS metagenome assembly JYMV01 (sample SAMN03354496, study PRJNA234377) | hydrothermal vent metagenome | biome: Deep sea; feature: Hydrothermal plumes at the Eastern Lau Spreading Center, Western Pacific Ocean; material: Seawater | place: Tonga | collected 2009 | depth 2000 m m
CACCGCGTGCAAACGCAAGCAGTTCTCGATTCACTTTTGTGAATGTCCTTGTCCGAGGAATGAGAACGGGTCGCGTGCAAAAGTGTGCTGGCAACAGTACACGTAGATGAATGGCCGTTCACGACAGAATCCGGCTTATCGTCCACAGGCAATCACTTTCGGGGAATCAAACATCCCCTCCTCTTAACAGAGGAGGGGATGACTTTTTAAATAAATGTAGTGTGTTACGGAGCTCGTAGTGTTACGTCTACGATAATATTTTCACCACCACGTTGTACGGTGAATTCAACAACATCACCTGGTGATGATTCTCTCAACAATTCCATAAGTTTACGACCACCGGTTAGTTCTATGTCATTCCATGCAAGTAGAACATCTTCTGCTTGTAATCCTGCATCTGATGCACTTGTGTCTTCGCTTACACCCGTTAGCAAAATGCCTGTCTCTATCATGGCAGAGTAAGACGGATGTACTCCAAGTCGAACAGGGGATGGCATGCTCGAGGATCTGCCAGCACCACCTCTTGTGTTCGTTGAAAAAGTAAGTTTTTCATCTTTGAGTAAACGCATCGCAAATGCATAGGTGAGTTCGGTCACGATTGCACCACCGGAAGGGTTTGTTGTGTACGCTTGGTCAGCCGGTGTGTGGTATTCAGGAGTCATGCCAGTAAAGAAAAATAATACAGGGATGTCCTTTGCGTAAAAGTTCGTGTGGTCAGAAGCGCCAGTACCGCTTGGTGTTAAGCTCGCAGTCAGAGTTGTTTGTTCAATTATTTCGGGAATAAACACTTCGAATTCAATTGCAGTGCCTGTACCAGAAATTGAAATTGTAGAATTTCTAAGACTACCAACCATGTCAAGGTTTATCATCGCATTCACAGAATCTAATTCCATGGTGGGTTCTTTTACAAAGTGTGCTGAACCGCGCAGTCCTGCTTCTTCGCCATCGAAGAAAATGAATAGTACTGAACGAAGTGATTCCTCTTCGGTAATGGAATAATAATCAGAGAAAAGCCGAGCAAGGATTAAATTTGCAGAGGTTCCAGAAGCATTGTCATCAGCGCCGCGGTGCAAAATGCCGGGCGATGATGTTCCTGTGTAACCGTAGCCAACATGGTCGTAATGGGAACCAATGACTAGCCATTCATCTGCAAGTTCTCCTCTTCCTTGTAAAAAGCCAGCGATATTTTGTGCTTGTAAATCAGTAGATTCAACTTCCGTAAGAAGCGATGCCTGTTGGTTCAGCGTTTTTGTTGAAATTTCACCTGCGTCTGCAAGTATTTGCAACTCTGCAATCGTTGCTTGACTTCCGAGCGCAATATTGGCAGCATCTTCAGTGAAATGGACAATTGGAATATTTGTTTTACCGAATCTGCTTGAACGGTTTTTTTCTAAGCCCCGCCTTCCGTCTCTGCAATTTGGTGGGTTCACGAGGATTACGCCGACCGCGCCTCGGTCAATAACTGCTTTCATTTTATCTTTGATATTTGAATGTGTTCCAAAACGTCGACTTGCCCATTGGCTAACACCGACTGCATCAAGTGGCTCGTAGCGGAGCATCAATGCAACTTGCCCAGTTAAATCTGTGTTTTCATCGAAACTGGAATAGCCGTTTTCACCATCTTCGATGGCGTATCCAACGAACGTAATTGGAGCGGAAATATCTCCTGTGCCACTATTACCAAGGACCACGAAATCGCGACCATCGACAAGGGCCATATCTTCAATCGCTACAAATGCCTTTTTGACAATCGGTGGTGTTCCGTCGACATCAAAAAGGAATGGTTGATACCACGAAGATTGTGTATCAAAAGCCGGTGTAAGCCCAGACCGTTCTAAGTTCCAAGTGATGTATTCTCCAGCAAGTTTACTGCCTTGTGTTCCTGGTTGCCGCCCACCTAACCAAGAGTTTGAAAGTAATGAGATATGTTCGAAAAACTCAATCGCAAGCGGGCTTGCGCTTTCAAAATAGGATTTGATTACGCCATCTTGCGGTGTGCTTTCTGGTCGAAATGACCTCGCGGAAAGCGGTCCATCGATAACTGATGCCGTTGGTTGTGCAAGTGCAGGAAATGAGAAAAGAAGTGTTGATAAAATGAGTCGTAGCATGCATAAGAGTTTATACTTACCGCTCTAAAACAGCGAGTGCATATATGGATTACACCCAATTAAATTCTACCCAAAGACAAGAAATGTTCGATGCGATTGGCATTCAATCAATCGATGAGCTATTTGACGTGATTCCACCTGAAATACGGTGTGAAGAAGGGCTCGATTTATTGCCAGCGCTGAGCGAGTTGGAATTACAAAGAGCAATGGCTGAGATGGCTTCCCACAATCACGGGGCCCACGATATGCCCTGTTTCATGGGTTGCGGTGCGTATGACCACTTCTACCCTGCGCTGATCGACCAGCTTATTAGTAGAGGTGAGTTTCTAACATCCTACACGCCGTACCAAGCGGAAGCTTCTCAAGGATCTTTGCAAGCGTTTTTTGAATTTCAAACACAAATTGCACGTCTCACAGGTTTAGATATTGCAAATGCAAGTCTGTACGATGGTGCGACTGCGGTTGCGGAAGCGGCATTACTCTCAACAAATACAACTCGCAGAAATGAAGTCCTTGTTGCTTCAACTATGCATCCTGAGTACATCGCAGTTTTGCGAACAGTACTCTCTGATGTAAACATAAAAATCACAATGCTAGATGCTACTGATGGTTGCATTGCACCTGAAACTGTTGAAGCTTCAATGTCCGACAACGTGGCTGGTGTAATTGTGCAATCGCCAAACATCTGGGGACAAATTGAAGATTGGGATGCTTGCTTTGCTGAAGCACATAAAACGCCAAAAACCGCAGGAATTGCTGTGTTTAATCCAATCGCTTGCGCATTGCTGAAAACACCTGGCGAGTGTGGCGCTGACATCGCAGTTGGTGAAGGACAGCCACTTGGGAATGCGCTTAACCTTGGTGGCCCATACCTTGGGCTCCTTGCGGCAAAAGAATCTTTTACGAGAAAAATGCCTGGTCGACTTGTTGGCATGACGACGGACGAAGAAGGCCGAAGAGCGTTCTGCTTGACATTGCAAACACGAGAACAACATATTCGTGGTGCAAAAGCAACAAGTAATGTGTGCACCAATCAAGGCCTGATGGCAATGCGTGCGACAATGTTTATGACAACGTTTGGTAGCGAAGGCATGTCTGAAATGGCTTCGCAATGTTGGCATAAAGCGCACTATCTTGCTGGAGAAATTTTAAAACTAGATGGTTGGAAATTAACGTACGATGGCGCGTTTTTTAACGAATTCACGGTGGAATGTCCTTGTGATGTGACAAAGGTTGTCGAATTTTGCAAAGCGCGAGGATTTCTTCCAGGCGTTGCGGCCGCAGGACGGCGAATGCAAGGATTGTCCAAAGGGAACGAGCTTATTATTGCAGTGACTGAGAAGCGCACAAAACACGAGATGGATGCGCTTGTTGCTTTATTGAAGGAGGCATCACTGTGAAAATTTTAGAAGTAGTTAAAAAACAGTCACGAGGTTGTAAACCAACTGAACCGTTGATTTTCGAAAAGCATGTTGAACATGTTGTTGGCGTGGATTTACCGCCGCTTGATGTCCAAGAGACAAAAGTGCCAAGTGGGCTTGCAGGCGGATGCAAGACCTTGCCTTCATTTGGGCAACACGATGTGATGGCACATTACACACATCTTTCGGACAGGAATTTTTCAGTTGACGGCAATTTTTATCCACTTGGTTCATGCACGATGAAGCACAACCCACGAGTAAATGAGTGGGGTGCTGCGTTGCCGGGCTTTGCATGTTTACATCCATTGCAAGACGAAGATACTATTCAAGGTGCGCTTCGTTTGTTGTATGAAACAAGAACGATGCTTGAAGAAATTGCAGGGTTGCATGAAGTTTCATTACAACCCGCAGCAGGAGCGCATGGTGAGTTCACAGCGTTAAAAGTTATTCGTGCTTACTTTGCGGATCATGGACAATCTGAACGAACAGTAGTTTTGGCGGCTGACACTGCGCATGGAACAAACCCTGCATCTTGCACTATGTGTGGTGCATCTGTCCAAACTGTTAAAACAGTTGACGGACAAACGGACTTAGAACATTTAAAAGAAGTCATTGAGAGTGTTGGCGCTGAAAACATTGCAGCATTTATGATTACAAATCCAAGTACAGCGGGATTGTTTGATGCAAATATCAAGGAAATTGCTGACATTATGCATGAAGCAGGCGCAAAACTTTATCTTGATGGCGCAAATATGAACGCGTTGTTAGGAAGGGTAAGGCCGGGCGATTTTGGTGCAGACGCGATGCATTACAACACACACAAAACATTTAGTACACCACATGGTGGCGGAGGTCCAGGTAGCGGACCAATTGCGGTAACCGAAGAACTCGCACCTTACTTGCCTGTCCCTCAAGTAATGATGGCTGATGACGGCAGTTTTTATCTGGATAGAGACCGTGAAAAAACAATTGGGAAAGTGCGGTCTTTTATTGGGCAGTTTGGGGTTCTAGTTCGATGTTGGGCGTACATTTCTGCTTGCGGACCAAATGGATTACGTAATGTTTCAGAGACGGCAGTTCTGAATGCGAATTACATTGCTGCGAAATTATGTGGTCGCTATTCCATGCCATTTTTCGATCCGAAAAATGGCAAGTTTTGCGCACATGAATTTGTAACAGTTCCACAGGATTTGTTAGACAAGGGTGTAACTCTCATTGATATTACAAAGCGAATGATTGATTATGGTGTACATCCTCCGACGATGCACTGGCCGATACATGATTGCTTAATGGTTGAGCCAACAGAGACCGAGTCTAAAGCTGCATTGGATAGTTTTATTGATGTGATGCTTCAAATTGCAGATGAAATTTCCTCCGAGATCGAACTTGTTATAAAAGCTCCGCTTGAATCAGATATCGCTCGAGCGGATGAAGTCGCTGCAGCCCGAAAACCCATCATCGCTTTCAAATAATTTAATCCTCGGTTAATCAGATTAGTTGGGTGGTGGCGAGGTATACGAGGGTGCCCGAAACAATTCCAGCGAGGATGTCGTCCATCAACACGCCATAACCTGCTCGCAAGTGTTGCGATGTATTAATAATCCAGGGTTTCCAAATATCAAATAGTCGGAATAGCAAAAACGCAAATACGGCAAGCCCAATCCATTGGGCAGGGCTGGTATCAATTTCAGGGACTAGCCAAGCCATCGCCAAAAGTGCTATAGATTGACCTGCGACTTCATCGCTTACTACTTGCGATGGATCTTTTTTGCCAAAATAGGTGGAATACCAAGGGGCAAGAACAACTGTAACTATTGATGAGACAACAAGTAAAGAAACTAGTACGCAAATGAGCCACCAAGCACTAACGCTAAAATGCCCACAACCCAGAACAATAAAAAGTGGGAGTAATGAACCCCAAGTTCCTGGTGCTTTGGGAAGAAGTCCAAGCCCTCCGCTTGTGCAGAGTAGCAGAGGGAGTTTTGCATTCATGAGTCTTTTCGCATAACAGCAACGAGACCAGTGACGTAAGGCAAGCCAGACCAGACAGTTACGATGAGAAGTACCCAAGCCAACGCATTAATTGCAAGCATTACGCCTGAGTATTTTTCTGGATTAAAATTGACGACCAAGAGCAAAATTAAGGGAAGAATGAACGATTGAAGAATCATTTTCATTTTTCCAGCCCATTTCGCTCCGCTCGTATGCCCCATTGATTCCAAAATGCCTCGAATTGAGGTAACCAATAATTCCCTAGCGATGATGACTACAACCATCCATGGATAGATCCCTGTTGCCATGGTGAGCATTCTGTCACTCTCTACCCAAGCCTCTACGCTGAATCTAGGGCCAGCAAAGTAGATAAACGTGCCAAGGATTAAAACTTTGTCACAAAATGGATCCATGAGTCGCCCAAACATTGAAACAACGTTCCATTTTCGTGCAAGATAACCATCAATAAAATCAGTTGTGGCAGCAAGGACAAATAGGGCGATTGCCACATTTCCATAGAGAATTCCTTGCTCAGGGAAGCGGTACCCTCCAAGTACCGCGAAGAAAGCGGCGGCAATTATAATCCGCATCATGGTGATGGCATTGGGTATTCGACGTTTCATCGCTTGGTCCATAAAATCCATTCTACCTTTAACCTCTGCAGAGGTTGCGAATCAACGCTAAAGGACTTATCTTGCCCATTTTTAGGCTATAAACTAACCCACTCATTACAAAGAAATACATTCATTCATTCTTATGGATTCGTTCCTCCCTTACATCGCTTGTATGACGCTTGCACTGACCGTGTACGCAGCACTCCGCCCAGCACCTCCAACGGTGCAAGTTGGTTTTATCGCTGTTGGTGTTGCAGCTTGCGGTTGGCTAATAGGAATTGTCATTGGCTCGCTTACACAATTTGGTGATGTGAGCCATGGAATATTTTTTATCATTTTCTCGCTCTTCGCAGTTGCAGCAGCAATACGAATGGTGACACATGATCGACCAATTTATTCTGCGTTGCATTTTGTTTTAGTTGTCATTTCTTCTGCTGGCTTATTGTTAATGCTCGAAGCTGAGTTTATGGCTTTTGCACTCATCATTGTTTACGCTGGTGCAATATTGATTACGTATATGTTTGTGCTGATGCTTGCTAATCAAGCGGAGAATCCTGAAGATCCACTTTCTCAATCAACGTACGACAGCATCCCACGGGAACCTGCTGTAGCAGTTGCGGTTGGTTTCTTACTACTTTGTTTGATAAGTGGAACTGTCATCGGCGGAACATCTGAGTTGGATACAACAGAAAATGTAGCCCAACATTGGAGTGTTCTTGAAAAACTCCCAAAACAATTTGAAACAAATGTAGAAAACATTGCGCCAGATTTTGCTTGGCCACCGGTTACACAAGATGGAAATAGTATTCGCCACGATGCAAATGGCCCGTATATTGTATCGAATGACGGTGTGGTTTTATACCTCGATGCTTCAGTGCTTCCAACAAACACACAGCTTGTCGGATGGTCGCTTGTAAACGATTTTCCTGTCACAATTGAATTGGCTGGCGTAATATTGCTCATGGCAATGTTTGGTGCGGCGGTTCTTGCACGGCGTGCAATTGAATTAACTGAGCGTGATAAGCGCAAAGCAATATTAGGGTTTGATACTGAAGAAACAGGGGATGACGCATGATGACATCATTCGCGCCATCTGCTCTTGCTGGTTACTTAATTGTTTCAGGGTTGTTGCTAACGATTGGGATGATTGGTTTTTTGGTTCGCAGAAATTTAATAGTTATGTTTCTTTGCACTGAATTAATGTTCCAAGGTGCAGCCATCGCATTTGTTGCAGTTGGCCGTTATTTGTTTGATTACTCAGGACAAGTTATGGTGATTTTCATTCTCACAATCGCAGCAGCAGAGGCAGCGCTTGCACTTGCACTCGTCGTTCTTTTGCATCGGCAAAAAGATACACTCGATGCTGATGCATACGGAGAACTCCACGAATGATCGAAATGATTTCCATTTTTTCATCATTGCTAGCAATGCCTGCAGTTCCTCCGGCAGAGGTACTCAGCGCATCTGATCTAAGTTGGGCAGGTTTCATTGTCTGGATGCCACTCCTCTCACTTGTGCTTTGCGGTTTATGTGCAGCGTTCAAAGTGCAATCAAAAGCGCCAGCAATAATTACAATTGTTTGTCTTGGCACTTCCTTCCTGCTCACACTCTTGCTTTGGAATAGTTACACACAACCAGAAACGATACATCTCTTTGATTGGTTGCAAGTGCATTGGGATGACGGTTCATTCGTTGCAAATTTTGCACTGTATGTTGATTCTTTAACCCTTCTTTGGATGCTATTTGTAACAGGGCTTGGCACAATGATTGCGGTCTATGCATCGGAATACATGGAACATGATGTCGGCAAGGGCTACGCGCGTTTTTTCGCAGGTATTAGCGTTTTCCTTTTTGCAATGACCTGCTTAGTCATGGGCGACAATCTCCTCATGCTTTATCTTGGCTGGGAAGGTGTTGGATTTGCATCATATTGGTTGATTGGGTATTTTTATCAAAAACCATCCGCAGTTGCCGCTGCTAAGAAAGCATTCATCGTCAATAGAATTGGCGATGTTGGTTTGGCGTTAGCCATTTACTTTATCTGGTCTACATTTGGCACGGTTCAATACGACGAAATTACAACTGTCTTGCGATCGGAAAGTTACGACGCATCTTTTGGTGGTTGGACTGTGCACGCGATTCCATACTTACTCATGCTTGCTGCCTTTGGTAAGTCTGCACAATTGCCGTTGTATGTTTGGTTACCCGATGCGATGGAAGGACCAACCCCAGTTTCTGCGCTCATTCATGCGGCGACAATGGTTACTGCCGGAGTCTATTTAATTATCAGAACGTATCCGCTTTTTATGTTGGACGAGTATGCGTTACCAACGGTCGCGTGGGTCGGTGGTTTGACCGCCTTTTTAGCTGCGACGATTGGCATGGCGCAATACGACATCAAGCGAATCATGGCGTATTCAACTATTTCGCAACTTGGTTACATGTTCCTCGGACTTGGAGTTATCACTTCCTACGGTGCGGCATACCACGTCTTTACGCATGCATTCTTTAAAGCAGTGCTCTTCCTTACATGCGGTGCAATTATGCACGGCTTCGCTGGTCAACTTGACCTTCGTCGTATTTCTGGTCTTCGCAAAATGAAGGGCTGGAAAATTGTAAGTTACACAATGTTAATTGGTTGTCTTTGTTTGGCGGGGTTCCCGTTTACTTCAGGGTATTTCTCAAAAGATGCGATTCTTGCTGAAGCATTTGTTACCCAAGGACCAGGGTTTAAATTTTTAGGTTGGCTTGCAATTTTCACCGCTGGTCTAACCGCGTACTACACATTCAGAGTTTGGTTTAGAGTGTGCGCAGGTCCCGTTCATTTTGAACCAGGGGATGAATTACACGGTGATGATCCAAAATCATTTCGCCCACACGCACCTCGATTTGCAATCAATTTTGTATTGATTACTATTTCGCTCGGTGCGCTTCTTGCTGCTCTTCCTTACTTCGTTCCTAACGAAACAGAAACTATTCAGGGTGGTTGGGTTGCTGAAATGGTTTACGATTCACCAGCGTATGCTGGCGTGCCACAAGTAGCGCATGCAGCCATTGACTCTCACGATGTTGGACATGGCACGATAGAGCAAACTGTTGGTCATGGCGACATTCTTGGAATGGACCCACACAAAGCCATGTATTACATTTCTGCGATAGTTGGTTTTATTGGTATTGCCATTGCGTTGTTCTTCCATCTCTTAAATCGTGGAGCAGCAGATAAATTGCGAAGCAAACTTTTGTCAAGTAGATTAACTCGTTGGCTTCCAACTGCGATGGAAAATAAATGGTACGTGGACGAAGTGTACATTGCACTCATCCGTTCTCCCCTTTGGATTTTGGGTAAATTCTTCTCACTCTTTGATAAGTACATTATCGATGGCGCGTTTGTGAACGGCATTGCAGCATTGCCACGAGCAGGTGCGCGTTGGTTCTCCCCATTGCATAACGGTGCAGTCCAAAGTTACGCAATATCTATGATTGGTGGCGCAGTGTTAATCGCATTGCTAATGCTTTACATGCCAGAAATTGTTTCATATTTACAATCACTTTCTTCACAACAAACAGAAGTTGAACAAGCAATGTTGTTGATGGGAGGTATGCCATGACTTTGTGGTTACTTCTACTCATTCCGCTTGTAGGCGCTGCTTGTATTTTTGTAACAAAGGCATCAATTGCAAAGTGGATAGCGCTTGGCGTTTCGTCTTTTGTATTAGTTGTCAGTATTTTGATGGCAGTGCAATTTGATCAATGGGGAACGTCTCAAACTGGCTTAGTGTCGCATGTTGCTTGGCTAAGCCAACTTGGAGTAACACTTGATGTTGGTGTCGATTCAGTAGCTTTGTTGTTGGTTCTGTTAACGACATTATTAACACCACTTTGTGTGTGGGGCTCGTTCACGGCAATAACATCGCGAAGAAAAGAATATTATGCATGGTTACTTATTCTTGAAACAGCAATGCTCGGCGTGTTTAGCGCACAAGATTTAATTCTGTTTTACGTAAGTTTTGAGTTAACACTCGTGCCAATGTTCTTCTTAATTGCAATTTACGGAGGCAAGAACAGAGCGCACGCAAGTGTCAAGTTCTTTATCTATACATTTACAGGCTCACTCTTTACATTAGCAGGATTTGTGTATGTCGCTTGGCAATATCAAGTTTCACAGTATGGAGTTTGGTCATTTGCAATCCATGATTTAGCTCAATTCGCATCGACGAGTCTTTCGTACAGTGAACAGTGTTGGATATTGCTTGCTATGTTGGCTGGATTTGCTGTGAAAATTCCAGTATTCCCAGTGCACACTTGGCTTCCACTTGCGCACACCGAAGCACCAACAGCCGGCTCAGTTATTCTTGCTGGAGTACTGTTGAAACTTGGTACTTTTGGTGTGTACCGTTTTGTATTACCAATGGTTCCAGAAGCACTTGTCGCGTATGCACCTGCAATTGCGGTGCTCGCAATCATCGGCATTTTATATGCCGCACTCATTTGTTGGGTGCAGGATGATATTAAGAAATTGGTTGCCTATTCATCTATAAGTCACCTTGGATTCTGTGTCCTTGGATTGGTAGCACTCAACCCAATCGCACTCGAAGGCGCAGTGCTTTATATGATCAATCACGGACTTTCAACTGGCGCATTGTTCTTTTTGATTGGCATGATGTACGAGCGGTATCACACTCGCGACATGAATTCTATTGGTGGTCTTGCTAAGAAGATGCCAGTTTGGTCATTCTTTATGGTGTTCTTTGTTCTTGCAAGCGTTGGTCTTCCTGGCTTAAACGGTTTTATAAGTGAGTTCATGTGCTTGATGGGCACTTTCATTGCAACAGCAGATGCATCGCAATGGCCTGGAGTACTTGGGCCAGAATATGCAGCAATTGCTGCAATCGGCATGGTGCTCGCTGCGATGTACTTACTCATCATGGTTGGTAAGGTTGTCTTCGGAAAACTAAAAGAACCTAATCAGGATGGAGCGCTCAGTTCACTTCCAACAGATTTGAGCCCTCGCGAAATTGGCATACTTGTTCCACTTGCTGCACTCTGTATTTGGATTGGTGTGCAACCAACCGTATTAACAGATGCTATGCGTGGCTCGGTTGAAGAAGTTCTTGCCCCGTACCCTCGCCTTGTTCAACAAGAACAAGAAGCACCAAGTACACCAATAGTATTAGAGAAGGAGGACCAACATGGCTGATCGTCTCTGGTTCTTAATTCCAGAATTAATATTGCTTGTTGGTGCTATTACATGTGCGATTGGTGGTTTGGTTAACACTGCTGCAATACGAAGGGGCGTCGGGTTTATCGCTTGTGCATTCCTCGCTGTCGCATGTATCTCAATCCCATTTGTTTACACAACCGAACACCTCGCAACAGCTGATACGCTGCTTCCAAATATTGGCAAGTACGTCAAGTTCTTTGCAGCGTTGATAGGCATTCTGCTTGTTATGACTTCAGGTGGATTGATGGATAGAAAATATGAACACGCAATTGCAAAAGGCAAAGCGACATTCAGCGCGTTACGAACGAGCGGTGGCGAATACCACGCATTACTTTTATTAAGTATTGCTGGCGTCATGCTCATCTGCGAAGCTCGCGATTTGATTTGGTTGTTTCTCGCGCTTGAGTTAGTTTCACTTCCAACATACGTGATGGTTGCAATTAGTCGCTGGTCAAAAGTTGCTCAAGAAGCAGCAATGAAGTATTTTTTCCTTGGTGCAGTTTCCGCAGCATTGATGCTTTACGGTTTTGCATTGCTTTATGGTGCAACTGGAACTTTTGTATTCACAGAAATGGTCGATGTTTTTGCAGCCCAACGAGCTGAAGGCGGCATCTCTGTCTTCGGACAAATTGGTTTGTTGCTTGCGATATTTGGCTTGTGTTATAAAATTGCCGCAGCACCAATGCACTTGTATGCACCTGATGTGTATCAAGGAGCTTCAGCAGCTGTCACTGCATTTTTAGCATTCATTCCAAAAACCGCAGGTATGCTTGCAATTATTATGCTCTGCACACTTGTAGGTTGGGACGAGAACGGACTGCCACCTGCAATTGAAATGGCATTATGGGTTGTTGCAGTCTTGACAATGTTGCTTGGTAACATTGGCGCGTTGCTACAAACATCTGCGCAAAGAATGCTTGGATATAGTTCAATTGCCCACAGTGGATACATGCTTATTGGTGTCATTGCTGGCCCGCCACTTGGTATAGTGGCAGTGCTCGTATACCTAGTCATCTACGGTGCAACAAATACTTCAGCATTTGCAACACTTGCTTGCTTGTCTCGTGATGGAGACCGTGTTGATTCCCTTGAAGATATTTCAGGGTTACATAAACGGAGCCCACTAGCGGCAACATCTCTTGCAGTTTCGTGTGGTTCCTTGCTTGGAATTCCACCTCTCTTTGGTTTCTGGGGAAAGTTACTTTTATTCGCAGCAGGTATTGCAGCAGGGCAATTACTGCTTGTTTTAATCGCTGTAGTTGCAAGTGCAATTAGCGCTTGGTATTACTTGCGATTGATTGGGCTTAGTTTGTTGTCCTCAACAACTCCTCGAAGTGAAGGTGTTTCAGTTACGCTGCGATGGCCATTGATCGCTGCAGTGCTATCTGCAATTATCGCAATCGGCGGACCACTTGTTCTTACATCTCTCATGGCAGATGCTGAACAAGCCGTTGTTATGCCAGAAGAATAATTCGCTTGTAACCAATAGAGTATTACGCTTCTGCGCGAAGCAATTTTGGTGATTTCTTAAAGAGTGTTACTTGCAAACCAAGTCCAGCAATTGCGATACAAGCGATGGTTACGACTAATACCGTTGGGGTAAGTTCAGCCATAGAATTCTGTGACCAAATCAGTGTGATACTGTTTCGCACTGCTTCTACAAGCAATATGCTACCTCCAACGGATGTCACAATAGCCGCAGAGTAAAACGGCATGAACGTCGAAACTAAGAGACCTAATAAAAGACCTGCAATAACAGATCCGACCAACATCATGCGTGGCCCATTCGGGACAGCGTCCCAGGCTGCAAATGCGCGTCGTTTCCCGGTGCCTAGAACACGCGAAGCATCGCTGCTGAGCATTGAGATAGCAGTTGTCATAGCATCTTGCGTAAGAGTAAGAGCATGTTGGTCTTGGTTGACGGGTTGAGACTGCTCGTCTGGAGTCGTCGCTGCAACGTAGACATCCTCAGCGACTTCTTTGCCATCGTCTAACCCAGCGATGGACCAAGTGGCTACGGGTAAAACGCAAGCAAAGGAAATACTTAACAAAAGCATGATGGCAAATTTTGCAATGTACACAGCCACAATGGCACAAATGATGCCAAAAATGAGTGCGAGTATGAATGGAGAAATATCGACTGAAAGTGTTGGTGCAAGCATCAGCCCAGCACCTGCCCCTAGCAATCCAGCACTTAGCCCAATTGCAGATTTGAGAAGTTTTCCGCCCGCAACCAATAAAATTAGCGCAGTAATCCCTGCGATTGCAGGAACGATAAATGGGACTAATGTGGGGGTTATTTGATCCATTGCTTTTCTATTATCGTCATTGGGATACGAACCCACCTCAATTTCATAAATTTATTTACGTTCGATGCACTTCACTCATTTCACCTCCTGTGATAGCATAGTGGCATGAAAGAATATCTATTTTTAACCCTTCTTAGTCTATTTTGTGTACTTCCATGTTTTTTAAGTAATGCATCAGCAATGGGCGATGAAAATGCTCAACCAGAGCAAGGCCCACGCCCAGCGAGCGCTGGACGAAATCACTTGGGGGAGACAACGAGCCCGTATTTACTTCAACACCAGTACAACCCAGTGCATTGGTATTCTTGGGGTGAGGAGGCGTTCGAAGCAGCGAGAGACCAAGACAAATTAATTTTCTTAAGTATTGGGTATTCCACCTGTTATTGGTGTCATGTTATGGAACGAGAATGTTTTGAAAATCAAGAAGTAGCAGATTGGCTGAACAAAGATTTTATTGCGGTTAAAGTTGACCGAGAAGAGCGTCCAGACATTGATGAAATATATATGACTGCGTTGCAATTAATTACAAGAGGAAGGGGCGGTTGGCCGATTTCGCTTTTCCTTGAGCCAAACGATTTAAAACCAGTTTGGGGAGCGACTTATTTATCGAAACCAGACTTCATCAACTTCATGAAAACGATTCAAGCCAAGTGGGTAACAGATAAAAAAGTAATACTCGACCGAGCAGAACTGGTAGCCAATGCAGTGATTTCACGATTGACATCACTGCAAGCGCCAGTTCCTTTGACCAGCGATGTTGTAACCAACGGTGTTTCGGCTTTGCTTTCCCGATTTGATTCAGACCTTGGCGGTTTTTCTGGAAGACCTAAATTTCCAATGCCAATTTACAGTGACTTTTTAATGTCGGCGGGTTGGGACATTCCGCAAGTTCACAAAGCAGTTAAGAAAACACTCGATAGTATGTTGATGGGTGGAATGTACGATCAGGTTGGTGGTGGTTTTCATCGGTATTCAACTGACGCAAAGTGGCTTGTTCCTCACTTTGAAAAAATGTTGTACGACAACGGGCAACTTGTTTCAACCTACGCCAAAGCGTATGAATTGACAGGTGATCCGTCATTTGCAAAAGTAATCGAAGAAACACTTTCGTATGTAGATAGAGAACTCAGCGCTCCCGACGGCGGTTTCTTTTCGGCTCAGGATGCAGAAACAAATCATTTAGAAGGCGAAACATATCTTTGGCGAGAATCACAAATTCGTGAAACATTAGAAGCAGCTGGAATGGAAGATGAAATTGATTTCATCCTTTCTGTGTATGGCGTGAATACTGGCACAAACTTTCAAGACCCACACCATCCCGAAGAGCCACCTACAAATGTTTTGTATTTTACAAATCACCCTGAGAAGCTCGCGTCCAAAAACAAAATGTCGTACGAAGCATTCCGTGCTCGAGTTGACGCAATTAACCTCGCATTACTGAAAGTTCGTGACACGCGCGACCAGCCCTTAACAGATGATAAGATTATTACTGCATGGAATGGCATTATGATTGCCGGTTACGCACATGCAGGCAAGATAATGCAAAATGAAGTTTGGGTTGATAGAGCTACAAAGGCGGCAAATTTCATTTTGTCTGAAATGAAATTAAGCAATGGAAAATTGCTTCGCACTTGGCGAAATGGAAAGGGTGGAACTGAAGCTTTTCTAATTGATTATGCCTCACTCATTCGTGGCTTGCTCGCAATCTATGATGCTAACCGCAATCAAAAAATGCTTGATGCAGCAATTGTTTTATATGATAAAGCGCGCGCATTGTTTTACGTTGACGGTGAGGGCTGGTATGACACCGAAAAAGGCAAATCAGATTTGTTCGTTCGCACAAGAGCGCTCTCCGATGGTGCAATTCCTGCTGCAACTTCGTTCATACTCGGTGATTTAATCGCTTTATCTGAAGCGACTAATGAAGCACGTTTTTTAACCGATGCAATTGCAACTGTTGACAGTGAGTCTCAGTTGATTAATTCTCAACCACTCGCAGCAGTCGTTGCAACGATGCACTTAAATACGTTGTTTGGTTCACACCCAGAAAAATTTAACTTAACATGGGAACCATCCTTGGGAGACACATCCATGGTTCGGATGACTTGCGAAAATGTATCGTTACAAGTTGCCAAAGGTGAATCAGTTACATTCAATGTGACCTTGCAAATGGCGAAAGGTTGGCACGTTAACTCGAATAACCCAGTGAGTGAATTTACAGTGCCTCTTGCATTCAAATCACTTGATGATAATGTAACACTGAAAATAGATTGGCCAGAAAGCGAATTAATGACATCCGCTGGAGAAAAAGTTGCAGTGTTTGGCGGATCAGTTTCAATTCCAATTACTGCCACGGCAAATGCAAATGCAAATGGGATGGTAACAATCATGGCAAGTTGGCAATCGTGTAATGAAAGCACTTGCCTTGAAAGAGAAGATACTCGTGTGCCTTGTACGATAATCGTGGAGTGATTTCATTGGAAAAGCTATTTCAAGTCGCCTTAATTTCAACTGGCGGAACAATCGAGAAAACGTACGACGCACAGGAAGGTATTCTTGCGAATGGAACTTCAGTGCTTGAATTTATGCTCGGTTCGTTACAACTTGAAGGTGTTGAAATAACACGCGTTCAATTGATGGACAAAGATAGTTTGGATATGTCAGAGGAAGACCATCGATTGATTGCCACAACAGTACAGGAATGCGCTCAAACCTTTGACGGCGTAATAATTGTTCATGGTACAGATACACTTTCTCAAACAGGAGATTGTATTGTTGCTTTGCAACCTGCAATTGACGTACCGTGCGTCCTTACTGGTGCGATGCGACCTTGGATTATGAAAAACACAGATGCACTGCAAAATCTTGTTGAATCCTTTTCCGTTGTAAAATTACTAGAAGCTGGGGTGTATGTCGTGATGCATAATCGCGTATTGAAATTCCCAGGCGTTGTAAAAGATAAAGAAAACTTACGTTTTATTAAAAAAGAGAGTTAAACACAAATGTCGAACAACTATTTAAAAGCTCCTGTTTTATCAGAGAAAATGCCACGCGGCATTCCGTACATCATTGGCAATGAGGCTGCTGAACGGTTTAGTTTTTATGGCATGAAGGGCATTCTCGTCATTTTTATGACGCAGTATTTGTTTTTGCTGCCGGGGTCTGGCACTGAAGCAATGTCTCGACCAGCTGCAATGGAAAATTACCATCTCTTTACAACTGCTGTGTACTTCTTCCCAATCATGGGCGCATTGCTAGCTGATATTGTTCTCGGTAAATACCTAACAATTATGTTACTCAGCGTTGTTTATTGTGCAGGGCATGGTGTGCTCGCAATGATGGGCTCGACAGCGTGGTTGGAAATGTCCCCTGGGATTGTTTTAGCCATCGGTTTAGTTTTAATCTCGGTTGGTTCTGGTGGTATTAAGCCATGTGTTTCTGCGCATGTTGGTGATCAGTTCGGTTCAAAGAACTCCGCACTGCTTGAAAAAGTATTTGGTTGGTTCTACTTCTCCATCAATACTGGTGCATTTTTGTCAACGATGCTAACACCGTGGCTCTTAAATTGGTACGGCCCACATTGGGCATTTGGCGTGCCTGGAGTTTTGATGGCATTAGCCACAATTGCATTTTGGATGGGCAGAAAGGTGTTCGTCCATATTCCAGCGGGTGGAATGGGTTGGTTTAGAGAGACGTTCAGCGGTGTAGGATTAAATGCTATTTCGAAATTAGCGATAATCTTTATCTTCATCGCAGTATTTTGGGCCTTATTTGACCAGACTGGCTCATCGTGGGTTTTGCAAGCAGAAGATTTGAATCGAAATTGGCTTGGCATGCATTGGCTTTCATCGCAAATTCAAGCGGTTAATCCAATTATGATTTTGCTTTACATTCCAATTTTTCAATTTGCAGTCTATCCCTTGATTAATAAAGTCTGGAAGTTGACACCAATTCGAAAAATCTCAATTGGTTTATTTGTCATGGTTGGGGGCTTCGCAATGGTAGGTGTTGTGCAAGGATGGATTGATGCAGGAGAACGACCATCAATCGGTTGGCAAGTCCTAGCGTACGCAATCTTAACCGCATCTGAAGTAATGGTTTCTATTACGGGGTTAGAATTCGCGTATACACAAGCGCCAAAGAAAATGAAATCCGTCATCATGGCGTTATTTTTGATGAGCGTTTCACTAGGCAATTTGTTTACCGCTGGCGTGAACCATTTCATTGTTGTTCCTGATGGACTCGCTGACGCTAAATCACTCGTTGCAAAGTGGGGCGTTGAAGAAGCAGATACAGAAGTAACACAAGCAACGCACGATAAACGCAAGCAAAGTGCTGTTGAACATGGCATGGTGTATGCAGCTTCCGAGAATGGATTTGAATTACTTATACGTGGTTGGGAAAAATCAATAGGTGAAGACGATATCCGCGTTGGGTATGCACCCGACTTATCGAGGCAGTCGCTTGTAACTTCTGAAGTTGCAGTTATTCAAGAAGCCGTCGCTAATATTGGGCAGTTTTGGGATCAGAACGACCGACTTCCTTTTGAAGATGAGGGCACGACAGCGATTAGAAACCTAGAAGACCCATGGGGCAAACCGCTTCATTATCGTTTAGTGAATCGTAAAAACTTTGAAATTTCGAGCGATGGTCCTGACCAACTGTTTATGACAACGAATGATGTTCGTGCAGAAGTGCAAGTCGAATCTTACACTGTTCAACAGCAAGAAGAAATGGCAGCTGAGGCAAAAGCGTCTGCAGTAGAACCTGGCGTGAAGCCCCAACATCCGTGGCTTGTTAAACGAAAGGCAGAAATTGCAGCGGAAAAAGCAATTGCAGGTGGAGACACAACAGCAACTTGGGAACAATTTCTTCCAACTTCAGATGCAATGCAAGCAGATGACATTGCTAAACAGAATCACAATTTTGCAATAACATGGCAACTAGGTGGAGCGATTACACTCGCGGGTGCTGCTTACTTTGAGTTCTTTACTTGGTTAATGCTAGGTACTGCGATTATATTTGTATTTGTTGGTTACTTCTATGCTCCAAAAACATATATTCAAGATGAAAGCATGAGTTCAACGGTAACAAAAATGGAGTAACAGAACGTTACTTGTCGATATTGATTGCGCGAATTTGAAGACGGTTGCCGTCAGGAATAAGTAACAGATGTGTCCACTGTGATGAGGTTGTAGCAATAGGAATTGCAAACCGATTGCGTAAGTGGATACCGTTTTCGCCAGTACTTGACTGACGGAGTACCCTGTTCGTGGTTGCGACAAGCCATGAACCATCTGCAATTGGTACGGCCGCTATACTTTTTGGTTCAAGTGCAACGGTGTCTAAAACCTCACTCGGTTGCCAAACTACCATTCTCTTTCGGATAGGGTGATAAAAAGCGCTTGGATAATTTACTGTCGAGACAGAGTTTGTCGTTGCTATTTGCCACGCAATTTCACGTGTTGCGCCCGATTGAAGAATTGGAAGTGCAAGGGATGTTTGCATTGGATTTGTTGCACGAAGGTCAAATTCAACCAGCGAAAGGCGACCGTTTGAAATTTGAAATGCGCGAAGCCGATCATTCCCTACAAAGGAAGGCAAAAGCCAATCGCTAGAACCGTCGTCAATTACTCGTTGTCCGCGTGAAGTTTTTACAACAAGGTGGAAACGATTGTTATCTTGTTCTCTTCGTGACCACGCAATATCACCAGCCGGATTTGTAGTTGAAAAACAATTTATAGCATCATCGGAAACAATCCAGCGTAGTGAGCCCGTTGCCCAATCGATTTCTCCAATCCACCGCCCATTTTCACCAGCGGGTAACTCTACAAGTGCAAATTGATTGTTTACACTTCTGCCGATGATAAGACCCTTTCGATCAATTACGTGTGGTGCTATACGCCTTCCTTGTAGTGGATCAAGCGCATGCAGTTCAATCGAAGTTGTCGTGATAGGAGTGTTCTTGCGGCCGCAAAGCTGATTGAGTTGAGGCGTTTTTCCAAGTTGAACGATTGCATGTAATCCGTTTGGCGAAATTAAAGGGAGGGTAAATCTGTCCCACGGTAACTCGCCTGCCGGCCAATCGATGTCGTTCGAAGTGGTCACTTTTGCCGAGGTGGATGGTTTGATAATTGCGTTGAGTGTCTTTATTGCAGCAAGTTTTGATTCTGTTGTTGCAACGGGTTTTGAAGTTTTATGTGATTCACCACAACTCGTTAAACATATAGCAATGAGAAGGAATACAGATTTACTTGTTGTCGGACGTGTCATGATTTGAATTGTAGTCGGCCCCAGGATTTCTTAATCGGTTGGTAAGGAAATCATCGTCACTTGATTTGATGTTTTTAATCTGTTCGTCAACTGGAAGCGTAATTTCTTGTAGTCGCTCAAGGTATTCGAGGTTGTAGTTGTCGTTGTTGTCTTCTAACGTAGAGACTATCGTTGGTGTAATGAATACTAACAACTCTTCGCGAATCGTTTGGTTATCTATTGAAGTAAAGAGTGCCCCAATGATTGGGATGTCACCAAGTAGGGGGAACTTACGCTTAATTTTTTGTTCGCTTTCTTTCAAGATGCCACCAATCAAAACAGTTTGTCCATCACGAAGTTGAATTTGGCTTCGAACTTGTCGTCGTGAGAAAATAGGGTTGTCGCCAACGCCAGTGCCATTTTGATCAGAAAGTTCTACATTGATGGTCAAATCAACATTGCCATGGGCTGTTATTCTTGGTCGAACATTGAGCATAACGCCAACATCTCGATATTCAAAACCGCCTTCAACGAGTCCACTACTTGTGGTGTTGCTAGTTGTTCGAACTGGAACTTCAGAACCATTAAAGAAAATGGATTCTTTATTGTCCGAAGTAAATGTACGGGGCTGTTGAATTATTCGTACATTTGTTAATTGATTAAGTGCATCGAGTGCAAGTCCAACGTTGTTGCCAGCGCCAAGAGTAAACACTGCACCGCCGCCTGTGAATAACCCACCAAGAATGCTGTCGATACTGCCTGTCATATCACCATTGAAGCCAACTGAATTTTCACCGCTACCCGACACACCAGAACCCCAGCGAAGGCCAAGTTCTAAATCGTTGGTTAATGTTACGGCAGCAATTGTTGCTGAAATCATAACTTGCCGAGTAGGGCGGTCGAATTCTTCGATTACAGCGAGAATGTGTTGCATGTATTCCGGAGGTGCGACAATTGCGAGTGCATTTTGACGCACAATTGGAACGAGGCGAATTTTCGCAATGAGTGATGATTCGGGTGATTGATCATCTGCATTTGCTCCACCTTGCTGCCAAGGGAATCCCATAAGTCCACCAGATTCATTATCTGTAGCAGTCGCTGAATTACCAAACCCTTCACCTGAGAGACCTTCGTCAGGGCGTTGAATTGTTGCAGACACTCCAGGAGCGGCGAGTAGTGCATTGATTTCTTCTGAGAGCGAAACAGCGTCAGCGTGCTTGAGCTCGATAATTCGAGGCAAACCTACATCGGTTGGCATATCCAATGACTCAATTATGGAGTCAAGAAACGCAAAACTTTCTTCTGTCTTTGATAAAACAAGTAATGCGTTTTTGTCAGGGTATGCTTCAAATCTATACACACCACTCATCGCTTCAGTTACGTCTGCTCGCCCAGCTTGACCACCTCGAGCACCGCCTCCACTTGAACTACCATCGCCGAGAATTTCTTGGAGTAGGTTCCTGATTTTAATTGGATCGCTGTACTCTAGAACATACATTTTGCTAGTGTCAGTTGGTCGAGGCAAATCCCATTCGTTGATGATGAGTTCTTCAATATCCTCCATAACATCGGGTTCTGCTTGCACAGTGACAGAGTTTTGTTGCATGTTGACGGTTAAACGAAGTTCCACTTTTTCGGAGTTTGTGGTTGTAGTGGTTGTTCTAGCACGAGTTTGATTTCGGTTGGCCTGCGTTCTGTTCGCACTTGATGTTCCTGATTCTTCAAAAAGGTCAAGAATATTTGTGCTTATTTCAGATGCGTCAGCGTATTTAAGTCGGAATGTTTTTACTTCGCCACTTCGCCAGACTCGGTCTAGCTGGTTAATCAAATCTTGAATTCGCTGGCAGAGACCAACATCGCCAAGCAAAACTATTTGGTTTGAAACGGGGTAAACCGTGAGTGAACCATAATCTGGGAACATTTCATTGATGCGATCACCAATGACAGCGGCTTCTGTGCGTTCAATGCTGAAAACCTTGATGACCAGCGTGCCTCGGTCTTGGCGATTCATTACATCATCATTCACACCCAGTACAGGAATATCACCAATGTCACTAAGCATTGCATCTAGGGGACCAATGATAATCATGTCGTCGCGTTCAATAACGCCAACTTGATTTAATCTAAATGCTTGGAACAAGAGGTCAAGCGCAACGCTTCGATCGACAGGCTCGTTATTTCTTAGAGTCACTTTTTTTGCACGAAGGGAAGTGGCACTGACTGGGATGACTACTTTTCCAGTTGTTTGAGCAATAAATCCAAGGGTGTCTTCAATAGCCACATCGTTGAATGCAAGAATAACTTTTCCACTTGGAATTTCTACTTTGAGTGGCCAGCGCACCATTTTTGCTACGTCGGGTCCAGTGATAATCTCCACTTCGTCTGTTTCTGAACTTGGAGTTGTTTCACTATCAGGTGTAACTTGGTTTTCCTCAGTACTAACAACTTCTTCCTCAGTATCTGTGGTATCAACTTCAACTGGGGCCGAAGGCAACTCTATTTTTGGCGCTGACTCAGGCGCGGGTCTCTCTTGCGCGAGGGCCGAAATGGAGAACAGGATTATTGCGATTAGGTTTATTGGTACCACTTTTAGTATGCTCACTTTTTGTATTCCTTCTCTACTTTTGGTTCATCTTTCGAAGTAAGAACCGGTGATGAGAATAACGTCATGATGGGGGGAATATTACGTCTATTTGCTTTATCAATTTAAAAGAAAAACTATCGGACTATCATCGGCAAA
>JYMV01018810.1_pt1 | contig 22632 bp, 24 predicted proteins | sample 338911 | NCBI WGS metagenome assembly JYMV01 (sample SAMN03354496, study PRJNA234377) | hydrothermal vent metagenome | biome: Deep sea; feature: Hydrothermal plumes at the Eastern Lau Spreading Center, Western Pacific Ocean; material: Seawater | place: Tonga | collected 2009 | depth 2000 m m
CATGGTTCTGGCAACCCAGAACCCGATTGAAATGGAGGGCACGTTCCCTCTTCCGGAAGCCCAATTGGATCGTTTCATGCTCAGGATCAAGCTCGGCTATCCGTCTCCTGACGAAGAATCCGATATTTTGCTCAGGTTCCAAAAAGACACCATTTTGCCCGCGTTAGACCCAGTCACAACCGAATCGGAATTGCGACCGCTTCAGGATGCGGTCACCACCGTAAGGGTGGACGACACTATCCGAATGTATGTTGTCGCGATAACTCAGGCGACCCGGGAGCACGACGGGCTGTCGTTGGGGGCCAGCCCCAGGGCTGCGCTCTCATTGTACAAAACCGCCCAAGCCAAGGCCGCTCTTGACGCTCGCGATTTCGTGACCCCTGACGACGTCAAAGGAATGGCCGAAACAGTCCTGGCCCATCGCATGATTTTGACCTCAAACTCCCGGCTCAGAGGTCGCACAACAGAGATGATCGTAGAAGAAGTGCTGGACTCTGTGCCCGTGCCGATAGAGAGATAGCGCTCGTTGTTCGACCAGTTCTGGCACGACATTTGGATCACCCTGTTTGTGGTATTGATTATCATTGGGATATTCGCGGGACAGGGCCTGGTGATCGGACTTGGGATGATGGGCCTGTTGGTGGCAGGCATATCGTGGATGTGGAGCAGGCTGTCACTGGAAGAAGTCACATACGAACGAACGATCTCCCAACCTCGGGTCTTCATGGGTGAGGAGACAACGCTTACGATCAGCGTGACCAATCGCAAACCCGTCCCCTTGGGCAGGTTGGAGATTGAGGACGAACTGCCGGAAGAGGTTCTGATCTCCGATGCCAATATCTCCGCCAGCGCAAACCCAAACGCCAACGTGTTGCGTCATTCCACTTCAATGTCGTGGTACGAACGTATTAAGTGGGACTACACAATCAAGTCAAACCGCCGTGGGTTCTATCGCATTGGCCCTGCCCGGTTGGAGAGCGGAGACTTGTTCGGGTTTTTCAACAGCACCTCAGAGTTTCAGACAACGATTATCTGCTGGTCTATCCCCGGGTAGTTCCACTGCCGGAATTAGGAATGCCAGCGGCCCGCCCTCTTGGGGAGACACGGGGCGGAATTTCCATATTCGAAGATCCTTCACGGCCCTCTGGAATTCGCGACTACCAGGTTGGCGACCCGCTGAAAACAGTTGACTGGAAAGTCAGCGCCAAGATGAATCAACTCCAGGTCCGAACGTTCGAGCCAAGCTCGTCGTTCACGTTGCCCTGTCCCGCGAATTTGGAGCGGGTTATAACGGCGTCGGCATCGATAGCATCGTATGCGTCAGAGATGCAGTACAGTTTCGGCCTGTTCTCAAATGGCACGCCGATACTGGCAGATAGACCGATGAAAGTGCCTCCGGCGCGGTCAGCCGAACAACTTACCGTAATCCTCGAAGCTCTGGCGACAATTCGCCCATTGCCCATCGGGCCAATGGCTCCTCAACTCACGCTGTACTCTCGGCAATTTCCGATCGGAGCCACGCTGGTCATTACCGTCGCGCTGATAAACGACGATCTGAAAGAGTCGATTGCAGACCTCAAACGACAGGGCTACAAACTTGTGGTTGTGTTTGTGGGCGACAAAGATTGTCCAGAACTTCCCGAAGGCGTGATGGTATACGATCTGAAAGAATATTTCGACAGACTGGAGGCGTCCAGTGAGTTTGGCCCAAGATAGACTTCTGATGACCGCCAGCGCGGTTTTGGAGAGCATCTGGCTATATGCTCTGATGGCGGTTTTTGGCCTTCTGTTCACATTGGGCGGCAGCCCGCTGTCCTGGATTGCGGTCTTGGCGATCCTGGGAATATCCGTGATAGTCGCGCGCATGATGGCGATAGTTATCATGCACCCGATGCTTCCTTATGTCCTCCAGATGACAATGGGCGTCGCGGTTATTTATCTCACATTGGGCGGGCAGGTCCAGCCTGAAGGGCAAGGATTCAGCCTGTTTTGGATCAGATCGCTGAACGCCGAGAACTTGGCCCCTGACTACCGACTCATAGTAGGACTGACAGCGATATTTGGCGCCGTGTTGTGGTGGCGAGGAGGCAGGCTGTCATCGGTCGAATATCCAGTTGACCACCTGAGCAGAAATTTCCGAATCGGGTTGATAGTGCTCGCCATTGCGGCCATCGCCGAGATTGTCACCGTAGACAACCTCTACATATTCCCGCTGATGTTTCTGTTTTTTGGAACCGGCCTCGCCGGGTTGAGCGCCGGCCACCTGTTGCCGCCTTCAGAACAGGCTGTCGGGGCCAAATCTTGGTCCCGCGTGGTCAGCGCGATTATCGTCGTAGTGCTGTTCGTCGGTCTGCTGTTCAGCCTGGTGCAGAAAGGGGCGCTGAATTTCATATCCGGGCCAGCGGTGGTTGTGTTGAATGCTTTAGCGACGGTCGTTTTTTTCGTCATCCTGTTTCCGCTGGTGTATCTTATCGAATTCCTAGTTAGAGGATTCTTCTTCGTGTTTTCCAAGATCGCTGGAGAGGGCGAACCAATGGAGTTGGAGATCACCCAGGGCCTTGGCGAGGCGTTTCGCCCAGCACAGGAGGAACTCGCGGACACCGGGCCATCAGCGCTGTTCCAATTCCTGGAGTGGACATTGTTGGCGCTACTGATTCTCGCGGTGTTGTACTTCTTGGCCCGCGCTTTCCGTCGCAGGGTAAGATGGAGGAGAGTGGATCAAGAGGGTGTCAGAGAGTCCGTTTCCGAAGACGCAGACGCTGCTATGGATTTGGGACGGTTGCTGTTCAATTTGATTCCAGAACGGTTCCGCCGGAAGAAAACTCAACATCACCTCAATCTACCCGACGACGATTCCGGCATCGTTGATGTGTTCAGGGTGTATTTCGGCATGCTAATGCTTGCGGAGGATCAGGGCCATCCTCGTCCGGCGCATCAGACTCCGTCTGAGTACCAGTCCACGCTCGAGCGCATATTTCCACAACGCATCGTGCGTATGGTGACTGAAGCGTTCAACCGGGCGTGCTACGGCCATACACCTGCGTCCCGCGCTCAGATTGACGAGATGAGGCAAGGAGTAGAACAGGCGGGCTCTAGAGACGCAACTTCCGAATAGGTTTGCGTCAGGCAGGCCTTCAGGTATAATCCCACCAACGCCGGATTCCCGGCCTCGCAAAGCTCAGCGCTTTTGAGATTCCACTTCGTATATGCGTTATCGTCTGTAGAGTTGTGCGCTCGTTCGTTTGGACGGAAAGGACCTGGTCCAAGTTGATTCTAGAGGATATTGGGCTGCCTTCGGACCTTCTGCTATGGAAAGCGGTGACACTGACCATCATTTCGCTGGCCGTGGGCGTGTTGGGTGGCTTCGTGGGGCTGGCCCTCGGGACAGTGAGATTGCCTGCCATGCTGTTGATGGGGATGGCCGCTCCTGTGGCCGGAGGGACCAACATCCTGGTGTCCAGTCTCGCATCGCTGACAGGCGCGATTCGGCACTACCGCGAAGGTCGAGTGAATTTCCGCATCGTCCTGATCATGGGCGTGCCTGCATTTATCGGCGCCTTTATCGGAGGGTTTGCTGCCGATGTCGCCCCTGAGAATTTGCTGATATTTCTCGCTGGCTTGCTGGTGTTCTGGCAGGGCGTCGAATTCGTCATCCTCTACAGAAACCGTCGAGGCAACACAAGCGCCCATATGTTCGGCGCTGACCTGGAGGGACAAACCGGAACGTTCACGCCCGGCAGAATTGGCAGCGAAGCCGGAGTTGGGTTTGGAGTCGGTCTGCTAGGCGGCGCGGTGGGATTGATACTCGGAAGCATACGCCTTCCCGCGCTTGTCCGTATCCTGCGGATTGATCCTCGTATAGCCGCCGGAACGAACCTGTTTATCGGTTTCTTCATGGGGTCGCTGGGCTGGGTGGGCCACGCTACAAAAGGCGAAGTGGATTACCCGTTGTTGGTCATGATGGGAGCCGCCGCCATGATTGGCAGTTATCTCGGAGCGCGACTGACAGGCCGCGTGAGCCTCAACTCCCTCATACTCACAATGGGAGTGGTGCTTTTGGTTGTCGGAGCTTTGCTGGTCGTCCGGGGCATATTCAATTAACGGAATCGAGCGATTGCGTTGCTTCGCCCGATAATTTATTGAAGCGAAACAGAACGGCGGCCACAAAATCGTCTCACAAAGTACGTCCGGCGATAATTCCAACCATTGCCGCGACCAGACCCACCGCGATGCTTCCCAGGATGTTCATTGCGGCCTTCGGAAGATCTGGAAAGATTGCTGATTGCATCGTTGCCACAGTGAGCGTGGAGAACGTGGTGTAGGAGCCGAGAAATCCGACGGCCACAAGCATCCTGATTCCGGCAGGCCATGATGTGTGGTTGTCCGCCGCGGATATGAATATCCCCAGGGCGAATGAGCCTGTGATGTTGATTAGGAATATGCCCAAGAGGGACGGATGACCCAACGCGTTGATCACAGCCTTGTCTACGGCATACCGCGACACTGCGCCCAGCGCGCCTCCCATTGCGACCAGTAGCCAGAGCATCCCGTAATTACTCCCTAACCTCTTGGAAGGCCCAGGCCGCGCGTCGCTATGATGTTGCGCTGAATCTCCGATGTGCCGCCTCGAATCGTCAGCGATATGGAGTCCATCCATTCGAGGCCCAGCCGGCCATCGAAGTAGGCCCATTTGGAGCCTTTATCGAGCGTGCCGTACAAGCCTGCTATTCGCATGCCCAGTTCTCGAATTTTCTGGCTGATCTCGCTCCCCATCATCTTAGATACTGAAGCTTCGCGGTTAGGCACAAGTCCCTGGCTCTGCATCCAGCCCACGTTGTAGGCTATCGAGCGCCCGGCCTCATTGGAGACATAAAGCTCCGCGATTCTGTTTCGAATTACTGGGTCTTCAGCCAATGGTCGTCCATTGACCTGCGTTTCTCGGGCCAACTCGGCCAACTCCTCAAGGGCGCGTTGGTTCGAGGCGTAACGGGCCACGCCAGAACGCTCGAAGTCCAGAGTAGTTGCCGCCACGTACCAGCCTCGATTCTTTTCCCCGATCATGTTGCGCTTGGGAACGCGGACGTTCTCAAAAAACACCTGGTTGAAGTAGTGGACGTCGAACATATTGATGATGGGCCTGACCTCAATGCCTGGGGTGTCCATGTCCAGAATGAAAACGCTTATGCCTCGATGCTTTGGCGCATCGGGGTCGGTGCGGGCCATCAGGTAGAAGTGGGAGGCGCGGTGCGCGCCGCTGGTCCAGATTTTCGATCCATTGAGAATGTAATCGTCTCCGTCCTCCACAGCACGAAGTTGCAGCGATGCAAGGTCGGAACCTGACTCCGGCTCGCTGAAACCCTGACAGTACACGGCTGTGCCGTCGGCGATGCGCGGCAGGTACTCGGCCTTTTGCTCCTCGGTGCCGAAGATCATCACGGTTGGCCCTACGAGATCGGTGCCCATCGAGGCGTCACGGGTTGGAGCGCGGAAATAGGCCATCTCCTCGCTGTATATCATCTGCTCAATATGAGGCCTCGCTTGTCCACCGTACTCTTCAGGCCACGCCAAGGTGAGCCAACCCTTGTCCACCAGCTTGGAAGTCAGTTCCCGGATGTGGGGCCAGTTCTCGTCGTGAAAATAAGAGTCCGGGTCGATGCCTCGCCATTCATCGCCCAGGTTCTCCTTCAGGAAATCTCGTATCTCCTGTCGAAAAGCCTCTTGCTCGTCTGTGAATTTGAAGTCCATGTATTTCGCCTTTTTCGATGAAATGCGTGCTCGCAGACGGTTTGTGCTACTACGGGAGACCCTCAATATACCGATGGGCTGCGACGGCGGCTGTGGCGCCGTCCCCAGCAGACGTGACAAGCTGGGCGGCAGAATGCTGTCGGATGTCTCCGGCAGCGAACAGCCCGGACATCGGAGTCTGCATCCATATGTCGGTGGGAACGTGTCCCCCGATGTCCAATTCGACCACATCGGATAGATACTCGGAGTTTGGCTCCAGACCCACGTAGATGAACACGCCTTGAAGGTCAACACGGGAGGTCTCGCCGGAAGCCAGATCGGTGACACTGACGCCGTTGACTTCGCCATCATCGACGCCATGTATGGCATCAACAGAGGTTTCCCAGCGAATCTCCACCTTAGGGTTCGATAGCACTCGATCTTGCAAAACTTTCTGGCCTGAGAACCGGTCATTTCTGACAAACACGATGACCTTGGAGGCGTACTCGGTCAAAGTCATCGCTTCGTCCAGCGCAGAGTCTCCGGAGCCCACGATAGCGACCACCTGATCCATGAAGAATCCGCCATCGCAAGTGGCGCAGTAGGAAACTCCGGCGCCGTGAAGCTCCTCCTCGCCTGGAACACCAAGCTTCCTGAGTGTGGAACCGCTCGCAATGATAACCGCTTTCGTATCAAGCTTGCCGTCGTAGGTTTCGACGATCCAACCAGGGTCGTTGGGTTTCAATCCTGTTACCTCGGAAAGTTTGATTTCCGCTCCTGACTGATCGGCCTGCTCCTGAAGTTTGGGGCCTAACTCGAACCCTGTGACCCCTTCGGGAAAACCAGGGTAATTCTCGATCTTCTCAGCGTTGATCACCTGCCCTCCGGTCATCATGCGCTCCAACACGGTGGTCTTGAGGCCGGCGCGGCTGGCATACATTCCGGCCGTCAGCCCTGCGGCCCCGCCGCCGATTATCACCACGTCGTATTCGTTGTCATTCATCGGATTCTCCTGGCTGGGATATTCGTGGTTGGACACAAAACCCGCACCCTGACATTTGTCTGTCGGGGTGCGGGGTCATGAGTCGCCTGTTCGATACGTTTGCCCGATCACCGATTCTTACAGAAGGCCCTGGTTTCTCACCTGACCGAGCGCTTTCTCGAACGCGTCGATGGTAAAGTCGATGTCCTCTTCAGAGTGCGCGGCCGTCAGGATGAATCTTGTGCCTGACGCAACGCCCTCGTTCATCAACGCCAGGTTAAGTTGCAGGTTGCGTTCGCCGTTGTTGGCCTGCGCTCGTTGTTCAGGAGTTAGCACGCAGTATTCGTTGTCGCACTCGTGGTCAACCCCAAGCTGGAGGAACATGAGTGACGTGATGCCAGTGGCGCAACCTGGTATCTCCATTCGGCCGAGCAGATCATTGAGCCCGTGCTTCAATTGCAAGGCTCTGGCATCGGCTGTGTCGTTAATCGGCGTGGTGGCGACCAGTTCCAGTGCCTTGATTCCGGCGGCTGCGGACAGAGGGTTGGCATTGAATGTGCCATTGTGGGCGATGCGACGGTTGCGGTTGTAATCGGCGTCGCCTGGGCGTTCCTCAATCATGTTGATGATATCGGACTTGCCTGCGACTGCTCCGCCTGGCAGTCCGCCGCCCAGAATTTTCGCCATTGTCGTCATGTCAGGGGTGATGCCAAAGTATTCCTGTGCGCCGCCTTTCGAGACACGGAAACCGGTAACCACTTCGTCGAATATCAATACAACGCCGTAGCGGGTCGTGACCTCACGCAATTGCTCAAGGAAGCTAGGCAGAATCGGTATCGCGCCCATGTGCGCTCCCGTCGGCTCAAGAATGACAGCAGCGATATCGTCGTTGTCCTTGAGTGTCTGCTCGAAGGTTTCGATGTCGTTGGGCGGGAGGACGATCATCGTGTTGAGCGTCTCTTGGGGGATGCCGCCGAGTCCGTCACCTCCGGCAGACAGATAGTCACTCCAGCCGTGGAAGTGGTCGTTAAATTTGATGACCTTGGGCTTGTTGGTATAAGCGCGCGCCATGCGGATTGCCATCATGTCGGCCTCGGTGCCGGAGCTATGGAAACGCACTTTTTCGGCGCTGGGAATAAGCTCCCGCACCCAATTGCCCCACTGGATTTCGAGGTCGGTCGAGCCGCTGTAATGAGTCCCCATCGCCATTTGATCCTGAACTGCCTTCACGATGTCGGGATGGGAATGCCCCAAAATTAGAGCGCCGTGGCCAGGGAAGTAGTCAAGAATCTTGTTGCCGTCGACATCATACTTGGCCGAGCCTTCCGCGTGGGTGAAATAGAGCTGGAAGGGGTTCAGCTTTCGGGCGTCGTGAGTGACCCCATTAGGGAACAGTCCCCGAGCATTGTCGTGACGTTCGGCAGAACCGGGATGAAGGTCGTAGTAGCGTTGCTCGATGGGTGAAAGTGAGACCATATATCGCTCTCCGTGTGCTTGATTGGTGTCGTTGGGGGCGTTGATTGTATTATAGCTGTCGTTAAGGAATTCGCAACGGCATCAGTTCGACGGTCTACAACAATCAATATCCGAAATTCGCAGGAAAACATGACAATCGAAACATTAGTCGAAAGAGCGCCCGAAACCGAACATCGATGGGAGCAGGCACGCAAGTGGATAGCGCTGGGCGCCGTTTTCGGACTTTCGGGCGTAGTAACCGGAGCGGCAGGCGCGCACCTGCTGGAATCCCATCTGGCCGCCGATTCTCTGGACACACTTGAGACAGCAGTGCGGTTCCAGATGTATCACGCTCTTGCGCTCCTTGTTGTGGGCGCTTTGTCTGGAACCTGGGGGCACCGGAGGTTGAATCTCATCGGATGGCTGTTCACAGCCGGCATCCTGCTGTTCTCTGGAAGCTTGTATCTTCTGTCATTCACCGAAATCGGAGCATTTGGAGCCGTGGCCCCGATCGGCGGGCTGGCGTTTATATCCGGATGGGGGTCTTTGCTGATCGTGGCGTTTCGCAAATAGCGTGGACGGCCAACCGAAACAACGGTTAGAAAAAAGGGGAGTCGGATGATCACAAGAATGAACCACACTGGATTTATCGTCGCAGACTTGGACAAATCCGTGGAATTCTATCTCAACGTAATGGGCTTGAAAATGGTCAGGGAAGTCGAGCGCAACGGAGGGCCGATCTCTCAGGTGCTTGACTACCTCGACACTCACATAAAGGCCGCGTTGTTGGGTTTGGAAGGGGAGGAGGGTCATATACTTGAGATTATCCAGTACATCAACCCACCGAGCGCCGACCGCCCAACCGAGGAACGAGCGGTGCTTGGAGCGTCGCACATCGCTTTCAACGTGACAAACATACAGGAGATATTTTCGAAAATGTTGGAGGCCGGCGCCAAAGAACTAAACCCACCGATCGAGGTCGCGCCTGGGAGGATCGTCTGCTACCTCCAAGACCCGGACGGCAACTGGATTGAACTGCTGGACATCAGCTAGTAGCTGTGACGGCACGATCAGTTGATCAACTGATTCGGGTTGCCTTTCACCAGAGTCGCAACTTCGGAAGCCTCCATACCCGCGCCCAACAACGCGGCGATAGCCATCCGCATGCCCTCTGCGGCTGGAGGGTTCATCCACTGGCCGAAGTCGGTGGTGACTACGCATTGCTCAGTTCCAAGCTCCCGCAGGGTGGCGACCAGTTCCGGCACGCTCAGCCTGGCCCTGTCGGGCATACAGGATAGGAACGTGTGTTCCAGGTACGCGCCCAACGATGCCATCTCTAGATGCTCGTCCATCGTGGCGATGCCGCCCGGATGGGTTGCGATCATCCGGGTGATGCCCTTATTCTTAGCCCCCCGGAACAGAGTAATCGCCTCGGCAGGGGAGACGTGACCGGACGCCAACACCATGTCGTGTTCTTTGATAATGTCCAGAATGTCGCTGACTTCAGACTTCAAATGCCCGTCTTCGTCAGTGATCGTGATGCCTGGGCCTCCTCCAGCACGAGACATCCCGGCATGGGCGTCGAAAGTCGGCATCCAGACGACCCGTGCTCCCAGGTTTGCCGAGACCTCGACAGCGTGAGCGTTCAACCCGCCAACAGCCCGATTCAATGCGATCGCGCCCGCGACGTTCAACCCTGGGTACATCTGATTCAAGACATACGCCAATGGGGTCGTGGGATATTCGTGGGACTTGAGTACGAAGCCCGCCATCTCGGCTTCGTAGGCATATCGCGCCGTGTCGAGAGCGTCCAGCCTGCGCTCGGCCCCGGAATCTGGGCTAGCGTGAACATGCAGGTCATACGAGCCTTTTAATATTTCTTCGATCTGAGGATTCATGGGTGACTCTCACAATCTGTTCTGTCGACGTGGCGCGTAGCCGAGACTAGCACAGAGCGTCAGACACGACAACGCAACGGGGCCAACCGCAGGACGTTTCATGTACAATATTCCGATCAGATCTAATGACGAGACGCTCGGTTATCGAAAATAGATCGCGTCATGAAAAACGCCATAGTCTGATGCGTGAGCACGAATAATAATCACAGGGGAGAAAAATGCTCAACAGGCTTGGGCGACTGACGAAGATCAAACAAGACCAGTCTGGCCTGGAAGTTCCATCTGGCCAGTTTGTGACCGAAAAGTTCCCGGTTTTGACCTTTGGGCCGACTCCGAAGATCGACTTGGCAACCTGGAAGTTCAGTATCACTGGCCTGGTTGACGAGGAAAAAATGCTCGATTGGGAGGAGTTCAACTCCTTGCCCAAGGTGACGCTGGACGCAGAGTTTCACTGCGTTACGCAATGGAGCAGACTTCAGAACACTTGGGAAGGCGTGCTGTTCACCGACATGATGAAACTGGCTAACGTCAAACCAGAAGCCACTCACGTAATGGCTCACTGCTATGGGGGCTATTCGACCAACGTAGCGCTGGACGTCCTAATGGACGATGATGTCTTGTTCGCGCAAAAACACGATGGCGAAACGCTGACCTCTGAACACGGAGGCCCCCTGAGGCTCGTCATCCCGAAACGTTACGGCTGGAAGAGCGCCAAGTGGGTCAATGGTGTCGAGTTCATGCCCGAAGACATGCCAGGGTTCTGGGAGATCAGAGGCTATCATATGAACGGAGACCCGTGGAAAGAAGAACGTTTCTGGGATCGTTTGGGTTAACCTGTTGCCCAACGATCTCCGCACTCGATAAAAAAGGAAGCCCTCTCATGTGAGAGGGCCTCCAAGCTCGAAAGGTGTTTGAAAAAACCGAATAATAAGGGCTGCGTGACTACGCCACCTTCTTTTTCACTCCGGCTGCGGCGAGCGAAGCCAACAGCTTGTTAGGCTCCTCGATGTCCTGCATATAGCCGCATTGCAGGCACTCGTCGTAGCTGCCGTACATGTCACGGTTGCTGTGCAAGTCACCTTTGCATCTGGGGCATGCTTTAAGTTTTAACATTCTTGTTCCCTCCATTGGATTTCACCCTCCCCCGCCGACCTTGACCTTGTTTGTCTGTTGATACTACGTAAGATGCCATAAGGCGGATTGGGGATTCTCTGGTTCATACTTTGAAATTGAGTGAGTCGTTCTTATTATAAACCTTGACATGGCTCGTATCAATGTTTACTATGATTAACGAACCCTCCACACATTAAGTAATAAACGACGGAGCCTGTAGTGAACTCGGTTTTTGAGTAGGTTCGGGCCCACTCAGGCAGGTTGTGTTGCTCGATCAATACAACGCATAATCAGGGGTTAAGGTTAGGCAAGATTTTCACTTACAAGATTCCGTGCCCCTTGACACCCGATTCGGAGACGACCCAAATCAACCCATAGGAGCGATCTCGAAGAATGGAAGGCATATACGTTATCAGCGTCGCGGCGCGCATACTTGAGATGCATCCGCAGACGTTACGCAAGTATGAACGGGTGGGCTTCGTGTCTCCGGCGAGGACGGGGGGCAAGTTGCGATTGTATTCCGAAGAGGACATCATTAAGCTGAGATTGATAAAGCATCTGGCCTCGGAAATGGGATTGAACATCGCGGGCGTCGAGCTTGCCCTAAAGCTGTTTAATCAGATGATAAAAATGAAAACGCAGCTGAACAGGCTTCAGGGCCCCGCTCTCAGAAAATCCCTGGATCAAAGCCTTGACGAAATGTTCACCCTGCTGCATTCACAGTAACCACTGAATCGTCGATTGGAGGACTGTCCTAGATGACAGAAGAACAGAACCCCGAAGACCTTACGTCGCTTGGGGAACAGATGGACGAAGAACCAGACGAGCTTAACCAATTGAAAGCCCAACTGGAAGAAGCCCTGAGAGAAAAAGAGCAGTACAAAAATATGGCCCAGCGCGCCCAGGCGGATCTCGTTAATTACCGCCGGCGGGCAGCGCAGGAACTTTCCGACGCCAGAGAGAACGCCAACGCTCAACTTTTGTTGAAACTTATCACGGTTGCGGATGACTTCAACAGGGCGTTCTCCGCGATTCCGGAAGACGCAGTCTCCCCTGGATGGCACGAAGGCCTTCAACTGGTTCATCGAAGCCTTCAGCATCAGATGGAATCAGAGGGATTGACGAGAATCGAAACCGCGATCGGGCAGCCCTTTGACGTGCATGAACACGAAGCGGTATTCTTCGAGCCAGACCCGGACAACGCCGAAGGTTCAGTGGTTCGAGTCATTAGAGACGGATATAAACTCCATCAGCGCGTTCTGCGCGCCGCGCAGGTGAGCGTGTCAAAAGCGGTGGAGCAAGAGCCAGAGGCTCGACAAGACAATGATAATCAGGAGGCCCAATAGATGCCCAAGATACTCGGCATAGACCTCGGCACAACAAACTCATGCATGGCCATCATCGAAGGCGGCGAGCCGAGGGTTGTGGAAAATTCTGAGGGCGGACGCACGACTCCTTCAGTAGTGGCCGTGAACCCTCGAACCAACGAACGGTACGTCGGCACCACCGCCAAACGCCAGGCGGTCACAAACCCCGAGAACACAGTCTTCTCAGTCAAACGTTTCATGGGGCGTCGGTTCGACGATCCGTATGTTCAAAAAGACGTCGGAGTGGTCCCATTCAAGCTGACCGCTCACACTAACGGCGACGCCTACGTTGCGATGGGCGGAAACAACCACGCGCCACCTGAAATTTCGGCGATGGTGCTCCAGAAGATGAAGCAGGACGCCGAATCGAAACTCGGCGAAACAATCACGCAGGCCGTCATCACCGTGCCAGCGTACTTCAACGACAGCCAGCGCAATGCCACCAAAGACGCAGGACGCATCGCCGGTCTCGAAGTCTTGCGAATCATCAACGAACCGACTGCCGCATCGCTAGCCTATGGCCTCGACAAGAAGACGGAAGAGACCATCGCAGTGTATGACCTCGGCGGCGGAACGTTCGACATCACCGTTCTGCAAATTGGCGACGGCGTATTCGAGGTTATGGCGACCAACGGCGACACCCATCTGGGTGGCGACGATTTTGACCAGCGCATCATCGGCTGGATAGCTGACGAGTTCCAGAAGGAACAGGGCATTGACCTCAAGCAAGACCGCATGGCCCTCCAGCGGCTGCGGGAGTCTGCCGAGCGAGCCAAGATTGAGTTGTCCACACTGATGCAGACCGAAATAAACCTCCCGTTTATCACCGCCGACGCCTCCGGGCCAAAGCATCTGGTGATGACCTTGACGCGCTCGACGTTGGAACAGCTTGTCGGAGAGCTGGTCCAACAGACCGTAGAGCCGTGCAGGCAGGCGATGAAGGACGCGGGCGTCGCGGCGGACCAGATCGATGAAGTTATTCTTGTAGGCGGCATGACTCGCATGCCAGCCGTTCAGGAAGCCGTCGTCAATCTATTCGGTAAGGAACCCCATCAGGGCGTGAACCCCGACGAGGTGGTTGCCATCGGAGCCGCGATCCAGGCCGGGGTGCTACAGGGCGAGGTGCAAGACATCCTGCTGCTGGATGTCACGCCGCTGACTCTGGGTATCGAAACCCTGGGCGGAGTGTCCACCGGGCTGATTACACGAAACACCACCATCCCGACTTCCAAGAGCGAGACGTTCACCACAGCCGCCGACAGCCAGGCCAGTGTCGAGGTTCACGTGGTGCAGGGCGAACGGGCGATGGCGGGGGAGAATAAGTCCATTGGACGATTTATCCTCGACGGGATTCTGCCGGCGCCGAGAGGCATGCCGCAGATCGAAGTCACATTCGACATCGATGCCAACGGCATCCTGAACGTGTCCGCCAAGGACAAAGGGACAGGCAAAGAGCAGCGGATCACAATAACCGCAAGCTCTGGGCTTGCCAACGACGAGATCGAGCGGATGGTGACCGACGCTGAACAGTATGCCGAAGAGGACGAACGGAAGCGCGAAGAGGTCCAGACTCGCAACTTGGCTGAGAACACCGCCTACAACGCTGAGAAGATGCTCAAGGACAACCCCGATCTGGTCCCCGATGATCTCAAGACAGAGGTCGAAGGCAAGGTGGCAGCTGTGCGGTCTGCGCTCCAAGGCGAAGATGCCTCTCACATCGAGTCGACGGTCCAGGAGCTTCAGGAATCGATCCAGAAAGTTGGCGAGTTAGTGTACAGTCAGGCAAACGCTCCGGCGGCTGAGGATGGCCAGGCGGCTCCGCCTTCGGAGGACGGCGGAGCGGAAGAACCTCCAGAGGACGCTGTCGAAGGCGAATTCCGGGAGGTCTAGAACCCGCAATCGCAATGTGTAGGAAATCAAAGAAGGGATGGCGCCAGCGTCGTCCCTTCTTCATTATCAGGCAGACTTATTGTTGGGCAGGATTCGGAGACTACCGATTCAACGTGCGCGTTCAGGAAGTGAAAAAATAAGACCGCCGACCGACAAGAATTCTGGAACGAGATTTGGTCTAGACCCATCGAAACCCACCCCGACCCAGACCAACTGTTGATTGAGAACACTCGCAGCCTCACGCCCGGAAAGTCGCTGGATATTGGTTGCGCCATAGGCGGGAACGTCTTCAGGCTTGCAGGCTAAGGCTGGAACGCCACAGGCATAGATTTTTCTGACGCCGCAAGCGAACTCGCCCGCTCGCTTGCATCAGATGCAAAAGCAGAGACTCCGAGCCACGCGTGTCAGTGTCGTGATATGCTTGGTGCGCTTCGCCGAAAAATCAGTAAATACCCTCGCTTATTCCCCAACACAAACCACCACTCAGGAGAGACGAATGGTTGACAAGATTCAAGTTGGAAACGTCGAGATCGTAGCCGTGATAGACATGGTCCCGCCCGCTAGAGAACCGACCGTGTTCATCCCTTCGGTGCCTCGCGAGGCTTGGGAACCTTACGAAGACGAAGTTTTGGAGAACGGGATGCTCCAGCTATACTACGGCTGTTTCGTCGTTCGGTCCGAAGGCAAAACGATACTGATTGACACCGGGATGGGACCGGGGCCGCACGCTCATCTGGAGGGCCGCTCTGGTGATCTGTTAGGCCAACTCGCCCTCAAGGAAGTTAACCCAGAGGACGTGGACATCGTTCTGCATTCCCACCTTCACCCCGATCATGTGGGATGGAACGTCGATTCCTCCGGCGATTCGCCCAAGCCATACTTCCCGAATGCTCGATACATGGGTCCGAAAAAAGACTGGGAACACTTCATGCAGCCTGAAATCCTGCCTAACGCGCCGCATATCACTCAGAATGTCGTGCCCTTAAACGAACTCGGGCTGATGGAGTTCATCGAAGGCGAACATCAAGTAACCGGCGAATTAACGACACTCGACACCCCAGGCCACACGCCCGGACATCAGGTGACGCTCATAAGCTCTCAAGGGGAAAAGGCCGCCATAATCGGAGACCTGATACACAATCCCGTCCAGATTCACGAACCGGATTGGTGCGCTGGTGTCGACACCAACAAAGACGACAGCCGAGCCTCCAGAAAGGCGTTCCTCGAGAGGGCGGAGAAGGACGACTTGATAGTGGCCGCCGGCCACTTCCACCCTGAGAGACACATCGGCAAAGTCGTGCGGCTTGAGGGTCGGCGATATTGGCAGGTTCTTTGAGGAGCAACAGCAGATGACAGTAATGGTAACCGGCGGCAACGGATTCATCGGGCAACGCATCGTGCGGATTCTGTTGGAACGTGGCGAAGAAGTCGTTTCATTCGACATGGCGCCTCCTCGGTCTGGGTCGCTAAACGAATCAGACAAATTCAGCTTCTACAGAGGCGATATCACCCAGATTCCACACCTGACAGAGGCGATCAATGCCAATTCGGTAGATAGAATCATCCACATGGCAGCCCTGCTTCCCCCAGACACCGAAGACCGACCTCACTTCGGGATGCTCGTGAATATACAGGGAACAAACAATGTGTTCGAGGTCGCGCGCTGGACAGACGTTCAGCGCGTAGTGTATGCCAGCTCGATCTCGGTATACGGCACTCAGGAACCCTTCGGTGACCGTCTTATTAACGAGGACGACCACCATGAGCCCGTGAATGTCTATGGCATGACAAAATCGGCCAACGACTTTTCGGCGTCGGCGTATCGACAGCGGTTCGATCTGGACATCCGGGGCGTTCGGATATGCACGGTGTTCGGTCATGGCCGTGTCACCGGCATGACGGGAATGATTGGAGGGCTGCTTGCCTCATTGCCTGCGATAGGCGAGCCCATTGATCTGCCTTTCCATCCCGATGAGGCTTCGTCCATGATTCACGCGGAGGATGCCGCAGAGATTTTCGTCCGAATCACGCTAGCCGACAATTTGAACCATCCCGTTTACATAAGTGGAGGGCATTTGTGTTCGGTTGCAGATATGGCCGATCAGGTCAGAACAATCATCCCTGACGCCAAAATAACAACCGGCGACCAGCGGGTCCCGCACGTTTATCTAGTGGACAACAGCCGCATGTTGGCGGACATCGGTTATGAGCTTGCTCCACTGAGTTTGCGAATTAAGGAACACATAAACGACGCCCGACGCGAGGCAGGCATGCCATCTGTGTGACGAGTGTTGTGAAGGCTTAACAATTGGAGTAGCATAAGCGCTGTTCAAAGGTTGAGCGACGTATCATTCACGAAATTCTGGGCTGTTTGACCATAACTCTAGGAGGCACCGATGGCGGAAACGAACTGGGGCGAAATCTATAAGGAATTGGGCGCAAAGCCCATCATCAACGCCATCGGCAGCGTGACGATGCTGGGCGGTTCCACACCAGCCCCAGAAGTCAAAGAGGCGATGGCGCAGGCGGATATCTCCTACATTCCGCTTATGGAACTTGAAGAGAAAGCAGGCCAAGTAATTGCGGACATGGCAAGCGTCGAAGCCGCCTACATCACGTCAGGCGCAGGGTCGGCCCTCACACTGGCGACGGCCGCGTTGATGGCGGGAGATGACGACGACAAAATTCAGCAGCTTCCTGACACCACAGGCATGAAGAACGAAATTCTCATTCAAACACGCCAGCGCTACTGGTACGACCGCTGCTTGGAACTCGCGGGGGCCAAACTGGTAGAGTTCGGCTCTGAAGAGGAGACCACTCGCGAGGACCTGGAGAACGCGATCGGCCCAAATACGGTGGCGGTGCATTACTACGCCGTAGAGCAAGATATTGACCCCAACGCTCTTCCGTTGGAAGACACCATAGAGATTGCCCACGCAAAGGGCGTCAAAGTCACGGTCGACGCAGCCGGCCAGATTTACCCCCTGGAAAACTTTGGAAAATACGTTCGCATGGGCGCGGACTTTCAGTGCATTGCCGCCAAGTACATGGGCGCGTCCCAGTCCTCTGGTCTGGCACTGGGAACGTCAGAGATGATTCGCAACATTGGATACCAGTCCTTCGTGGGTTACGAAGGACGCCGGATTCGCGGTGTCGGCCGGCCGCAAAAAGTGGACCGTCAGGAGATGGTTGGCGTCGTTGCCGCGGTCCGTCGATGGTTCACGATGAACCACGAGGAACGTCTGGCGGATGTGGAAACCCAGTCCCAAAATATGCTGGCCCCGCTCCAGGGGATCCCGGGTTTGAATGCCGTTATGCTGGATAACATCATCGGCCACCAGCCCTTCGGCGTTGAGATCGAAGTGGACGAGTCCGTTGCTGGAATGTCGGCACAGGACATCGTCGACAAGCTAAAGGCTGGCGACCCGCCACTCTGGACTCGCGTTCGGGATGGCGAATCGAACATCGTGCTTCATGGTTTCGGATTGAGCGAAGGTCAGGACAAGATCGTCGGAGCGAGAATCGCGGAACTGTTCGGGCGCTAGTTTCTTTACAGTCAAACTAAACCCACAATTTAGTGAACTCTAAAGGGCACGCTTGCCAATCGGCGGCGTGCCCTTGCAATTCTCGACCACAACAATTATGAATATTTCCCGCGGAGGAACCCCAATGACCAGCCCATTGGACGGCATCCGAATTCTCGATCTCACCCAGGTGCAGGCAGGCCCTTCCTGCACCCAAATCTTGGCGTGGATGGGCGCCGACGTGATTAAGATCGAACAGCCAGGAGTCGGAGACCGCACTCGTCGAGAGAGGGCCATTGATCCTAATATTGACAGCCACTATTTCCTGGTATTCAACGCTAACAAGCGCAGCGTGACGCTCGACCTCAAATCCGAACGGGGCCGGGAGGTGTTCCTGCGGATGGTCGAGTTGGCAGACATCGTCGTGGAGAATTACTCTCCCGGCCAGATGGACAGATTCGATCTGGGGTTCGACGTTCTTAAGCAGGCAAACGACAAGATCATTTTCTGTACCATCAAAGGCTATGGGACTTACGGCCCAAACGCCCACATCAAGAGTTTCGAGCATATCGCCCAGGCGATGAGCGGGGCAATGAGCGCCAACGGTGAGGCCGAAAACGAGCCCCAGTTTGTGGCTCCGGGTGTCGGAGATTCCGGGACCGGCCTGCATGCGGCGATAGGCATGATGGCCGCTATCCGCCAACGGGACAACACCGGCGAATCACAGCGGGTCGAAGTCTCGATGCAGGACGGCATCGTCAACTTGATGCGGATTCGGATGATCGACACGTTGAACACGAATGAGCCGGTTGATCGTAGGGGCAACCGGGTATGGGGCGGCCCGCCGTTCATCTATCCGTGCAATCCCGGTGGCCCCAATGACTACGTTGCCGTGGTTCTATCTGGCGACTCCTGGGACACGATTCTCGCGCTGGCAGGGAGGGCAGACCTGATAGGCGACGATCGATTCGACACCCAGGAAGCGAGGATCAAACATTCGGCAGAGGTCGAGGAGATCATGAAGACTTGGACCTTGAGTAAAACGAAGCACGAGGTCATGAAGGAATTGGCCGACCTGGGGATACCTGTCGGGGCGGTTCAAGACACCGTCGAGGTGTTCAACGATCCACACCTTGAGGCGCGTGAAATGATTGTCGACACACATGACCCGGCGCGAGGCGATTACAAGCTCATCGGATGCCCCATCAAGATCGAATCAAATCATGTCCAGCTCAAGGTTCCGCCTCAGCTAGGTGAACACTCTGACGAGGTTTTGGCATCGCTTCTGGGTATGGAGGACTCCGAGCTTGCAGAACTCCGGGAAGCAGGCGTTATTTGAGGGTGTGAAAGTTCAATTACGGTCACAGGCAATTTTCTTTGGGAGTTAAGCGAGTCATGGGGATAATTGATCGCCTCGGCGGCTATGTTGGTGACGCTCTTCGGGTGATCGGCGCGCGCGTTGCGCCCCGCTTCAAGATTACATTCATGACCGTCAGCTATAAGAGCGCGACGTTTGCCGCGTGATGCGCCGTGACTGGGGGAGCATCAATAATAAGCATTGGCTTGCGACGAGATGTGGGCATTGCAAAACTCAGTATTGTCCCGGGTGTTTCGACCGGTTGGACGTAACCGGAAACGGTATTCCGTTTTAAGTCGGCAAGTCGAAAACGTGTGTGAGATTCGGATCTCGCATGTCGATACCATCCAGACGAAAATGATCAAATCATCCCGAACTGGTCTGATATTGCCCGGAATAATCCGAAACGGGCGTTCAGCAACTTCTCCGTAAATTGGACTGACCGACGAGGTCGATAATAAAGTCGGTTTTGCACGACGATACCGTGATCGAATAACGCGCTATCCAGGAATTGCGAGCGCCGGATGGGGCAGTGGCGGACTTTGAGAGTCGATTACCGCTTCCTGCTCCTCGGCGCTTAAAGGGCTGAACCTCTCCGCGGCATCCAGCACTTTTGGCAGAATGTTCACGTCTCCCGCGCTGGGCGCGGTGTGCATCTCCTGAGACAACAACCACCACAAGGCGCGGTCGATAGGCCCCTGATCGCGGTGAGGGTCGTACCATGTTGAGGCGTCGCGTTCTCCGTCTCCCCAGCCTCCGCGTGCGATCATTTTGATGGTTTGAATTCCCAGATTTCGAGCGTTGGCCTTGGCCAGCAATGCTTCAGCGTCCTGTCGGTATTCGGCGCTTCGGAACATCGCTGCGTTGACCGGGAACATGATCGTGTCGAAGTCGAACCGATTCAACCCGTCCAGATGTGTGCTGGGAGCGTGAGGGCCGTGGCCTGTGATTCCCAGCCACTTCGTCAGGCCCTGTTCGCGCATCTCAACCAACGCTTCTAAGGCGCCACCGGGCGCGGTGACTTGGTCAAGGGCGTCCATATCGATGACGGAGTGTAATTGGAACAGGTCAAACGATTCGACGTTCAAACGCTTCATGATACTCTCGATGTCCGCCCACGCTTCATCTCTTGTGCGAAACCGCGTTTTGGAGCCGAGGAAAACCTGATTACGAATGTCTGGCATCCATGGAGCCATGCGCTCCATCGCCTCGCCATAGCTGGGCGCGATGTCGATGTGGTTGACTCCGTGGTCGAGGATGAGCTGGATGGCCTTGTCAGCGACGTCCTGGGTAACGCGCCCTATCCCTGCCGTTCCAAAAGTGACAACCGAGCTTTCGTGGCCTGTGCGCCCGAGCGTGCGTTTTTCCATCAAGGTCTCCTTTAATTGTCGAGTGGGAGAATTGTACATCACCGAGGATTCGGAGCGAACGATTATATTCGAGTCAGTTCCCTTTTCATCTGGGCGAGTCCCATCGGGCCGAGGTTGAGAGCATGCGTGTGGAAATCTTTCAGCTTGAACGCTGAACCCTGACGTTTCCGCACCTGCTCCCGCGCCTCGCGCCAGACTCGCTCTCCGACCTTATAGCTTATCGCCTGGCCAGGCAGTCCCAGATAGCGGCTGATCTCGCTCGCCATGAATTCCACCGGGAAACCGTGCCGATTGAGGTTGATAAATTCCTGCCCCAGATCGGGAGTCCAGGCCTCGCCAGGGTGGAAGCCCTCGTCGGACGGGATCGTCAACTCCAGATGCATGCCGATGTCGATGATGACTCTTACGCTTCGAAGCGCCTGCGCCCTCAACATTCCCAAGTAATAATCAGGGTTCTCCAGATAGCCCAACTCTGCCATCAGTCGCTCGGCGTAAAGCGCCCATCCTTCGACGTACCCCGACGAACCGCCCAGCAAGCGCTGGAATCTCGATAACTGGGAGGACAGATGCGTTGTCGTGGCTAATTGGAAGTGATGGCCTGGAACGCCCTCGTGGTATGCGATGGCGACCTCGCCCCAGATCGGAAAAACGGTCTTTCCGCCTGTGGGATACCACGTCCGGCCCGGACGGGTAAAATCCTCCGACGGCGGAGTGTAGTACATCGCCAGCGCCCCGCCCGGAGGCGCGATCAAAGCTTCGATCCGTTTCACAGGCTCGGCGATGTCGAAATGCGTCCCGTTCAACTCGTCTATGGTGCGGTCTTGAAGTTCCTGCATCCAGTCTTTGAACGCTTCCTCGCCGACTATGGAACGTTTGGGGTCTGTCTCCAGCAGGTTTTCGGCTTCTTCGACGGTCCCGCCAGGCAGGATGCGTTCGGCGGTCTTTATGAATTCTTCGTTGACCCATCGGAGTTGTTCCCAGCCCCACAGGTACGTCTCGTTGAGATCCAGGTCGATGCCATTGAATGTTCGTGCCGCCAGCGCGTAACGATCTGGCCCCACGGCGTTCTTCTCCTCAGCATGGGGAGCGTAGGTTTTTTTTAGATAATCAGCCATCTCAACCATCGCGCCGTTGGCGGCCTGAGCGCCGTTCTCGATCTCCCGCCGCAGCGAGTCAGAACCGATGCCTGAGCCGTCATAAACTTCCAACAAGCCATCAAAGAACGAATGTTGACCTTCCGTTGCTCCACTCCATACAAGGCACTGGTCAGCGGTTTCGATGGTCTGGCGCTTGCTCACGACTTTGCCTCGGTGGATTCCTTCGTCTAGCGAACTGCGGAAGCTCTCCAATCCCTGGGACACTAGATTGAGACGGGCGGCGATGTTGCTCCAATGCTCTTCAGTGTCGCGGGGCATCAGATCGAAAATCATGCGGATGCTGTGTATCGGGCTGTGAATAACACTCAACTCCCGCAGTTTTTCGCCAGCGTCATGAATATCCAGGCTCAGGCGCATCTCCTCCGTCATCGCTTCGCGGGCGATGCGATCTTGTTCGGACTCAATTTCGGCAACTTCCAAATCCGACAGTGTTGATCGGTCTAATTCCGCCGACGCTTCTGCGCTTTCCGGCGAGAAATCGGTCATCTCGTCGTCTCGCCCAGAGATGCCTAAATATGTGGCGGTTAAGGGACTCAATTCGGCAACTTTGTTTACATATTCGTCCGCGATATCGAATATTTTAGACATCTAGAAACTCCTTGCACACATTGTTAATCATGCGCTTAAAATTGTTTGGAACTTATGCAAGTAGTTGACTTTGTTTTTGCACAAATTGTTTGTGGCTTTGCGCTCACATCAATTCGACAACGATAAATCCAATTTAGTTCAGCGGCCCAGTGTATCACAGGCGGCGTTGGGCATTGACTTGTATTCGTGGAAGTCGGCTCAATTTCC
>JYMV01037438.1_pt1 | contig 22632 bp, 19 predicted proteins | sample 338911 | NCBI WGS metagenome assembly JYMV01 (sample SAMN03354496, study PRJNA234377) | hydrothermal vent metagenome | biome: Deep sea; feature: Hydrothermal plumes at the Eastern Lau Spreading Center, Western Pacific Ocean; material: Seawater | place: Tonga | collected 2009 | depth 2000 m m
GTTCTTTCAGTAAACCAGCGTACGCAGCCGCACCAGCTGGTTCAGACAGATTGTGTGTATCGCGTAACAAGAGTGCTTGCGCCCGCAATATCTCTGCATCGCTAACCGTAATTACCCGAGCGGCATTTTGGTTGATGATATCTACTGCATGAATGTCAGGAATACGCGTTGCTAAGCCTGCCGCGAAGGTATCAATACGATTTGTTGAAACAGGTTTTTTGGATGCGAAGGACAGAGCGTAGGAAGGCGCTCCTTCGGCTTGAACTCCGATTAACTCGGTTTTTAGGTTCAATGCGTTGCGAACACAGATCAACCCACATAATCCAGTACCGAGGCCAATCGGTACATAGATCGAATCTAATTTGCCTGCATTTTGGAATAATTCAAGTGCATACGACGCCACTCCCTTAACCAAATCAGGATCAAAGGAGGGTACCATATGCATGTGGTGTTCGTGTGCAAGATCTTCCGCGTGTTCCAAGGCTTCCTGAAAGTCTTGGCCGTGCACGATTAACTCGGATCCTTGAGCCACCATAGCGCGGTTCTTTTCCGGATTGTTGCCTTCGGGAACAACGATAATTGATGGGAGATTTAGTGATTTTGCGGCTAGTGCTATGGATTGGCCGTGGTTCCCAGTAGTTGCCGCGATAACTCCTTTGCAATTAGGTTCTCTGGTTTTTAGGGCACTCAAATATATTACACCGCCTCGAACCTTAAAGGCGCCGGTGGGGGTATGATTTTCATGTTTCACCCAAACCTCACAACCCACGTGTTTAGCCAACAACGGCCAAGGATACTGTTGCGTCGGCGGTACTATTTGATGAACCAGAGCAGCCGCGGCAAGTAAGTCTTCTGAAGTAAACCGCAATTTAAATCCCTTTATTACTTGGCTTGACTTTATGATGCCCGTGTAGACACGGGCAAGGCGGTGCAGAGGGAACAAAAAGCATGTTTAGCAGTTTTATCAAAGAAAAAATCAAAGTTTCGGGCACTGATATTAACTTGGTTCGAGGTGGTGAGGGGCCGCCGCTGTTACTGCTCCATGGCTACCCTCAAAGCCATGTGATGTGGCATAAGGTCGCGCCAAAATTGGCAAAGCAATTCACGTTAGTAATTTCGGATCTTCGCGGCTACGGAGATAGTGGGAAACCTCCTTCCGATGACGATCATTTTAATTATTCCAAGAGAGCTACCGCACGAGATCAAGTCGAGGTGATGTCAAAGCTGGGGCATGATCATTTCATGGTTGCCGGCCATGATCGTGGTGCTCGGGTGGGACACCGTATGGCCATAGATTACTCTGATAAAGTCAACAAATTATGTGTTCTTGATATTGTCCCAACCTACCGAGTGTTTGCGGATGCAAACAAGCAACTCGCGACGATGTATTGGCATTGGTTTTTTTTGATACAAAAGGCGCCACTTCCAGAAACGTTAATTGGCAATAATGTAGAGTTCTACTTAAGGACCCAATTTAGAAGTTGGGGTAATAGTAGTGATTACGTCACGGAAGAGGCTTTCACTGAATATTATCGCTGCTTACAAAACTCGGAAACAATTCGTGCTACCTGCGAAGATTACAGAGCGGGTGCATCCATTGATTTAGAACACGATAAAGCTGATATGGATCAAAAACTTTCCTGTCCCTTACTTGTCCTTTGGGGAGAACTGGGCGCCATGCACAAGTTGTACGATGTTACTGAGACTTGGCGCGAGCGTGCTGCTGACGTAAACGGATGGCCAGTTAAGTGTGGCCATTTCATTCCTGAGGAGGCCCCCGAAGCTACCATTAATGCATTCTCCGAGTTTTTCGGAGAATAGGATATGATTGATCCTCGAAATACAGGGACCGCTTTCCTATGGGTCTTTTATTTTGCAAGAGCTGAGGACGAGCGTAATACTTAGGCGTGAGCATCTAATTGGGCCAGAGCGTCGTATAATGGGCGTACCGTTTCAAACTAGAGCAATGATCAATGTCGTAACCGTACGAACAGTAACGAGATTATGAGTGAGAATCCGTGAAATTTTGCTGAAAAGAAAACTAATATGGAACATGCAAAGGGTGCGCGTCGACGAAAAGTTTTATCCCGGGTCCGCAATTATTTTCTAACCGGTCTTATTGTTACGGCACCTGTCGGAATCACGATCGCACTAGCCCTTTGGGTTATTAATTGGATTGACAGCAAAATTGTTCCCTTAATCCCACAGGGATATAACCCTCAACTTTTTTTTCAAGATTACGTTGGCATCCACATACCTGGAATTGGCTTGGTTGTTGTACTGGTTGGTTTAACCCTGATTGGCTTTGTTGCTGCGGGATTAGTCGGTCGAGTGATGGTACGAACCGGCGAGACGTTATTGAATAGAATGCCTATTATCCGCAGCGTCTACGGTGCACTCAAACAAATATTCGAGACTGTCCTGCGTTCTTCTTCACGTTCCTTTCGCGAAGTCGCGTTGATTGAATACCCACGGCGCGGAATTTGGGCGATCGGGTTTATCACAACGAAAACTACCGGAGAGGTACAAAACGACATTGCGGAGGATGTGGTAAATGTGTTTTTACCTACTACGCCAAACCCTACCTCTGGGTTTCTTCTTTTCGTGCCCAGAAAAGACCTAATAGTCTTGGACATGAGCGTTGAAGAAGCTATCAAAATGATCGTTTCAGCCGGTATTATTACACCACCCGACCGAAGGCCAGAAGAGGTGCAGGCCGTACCGTTAGTTTCTGCGGAAAATTCGGCCGATGGCGGAGAAATTGATAAAGGCGGAGCTGCTGTTGACGTCGGGATGATGAAGAAAGGACCGGTTATCCAGAACGAAGAAGGCTAATCGCAGCATCTCTTTCAAACAAATAGAGTAGTGTCCGTAAAGCTTCTCCGCGTTGCCCTTCTAGAGCCTCGTCTTGGGTTAATATTAACTTAGCGTCGTCTTCGGCTGCGGCGAGCAATTCCCCATGTATAGGGAGCTCAGCGAGATGAAAGTTGGGTAAGCCACTCTGGCGTGTTCCCAGTAATTCTCCCGCACCGCGAAGACGGAGATCTTCCTCAGCAATTTGAAAACCATCATCAGTCTCGCGAAGTATGTTAAGTCGCGCCCGAGCAGTTTTAGTTAGTGGGGTGGCATACAATAGCAAACAGCTTGAGGGCTTATCACTGCGTCCCACTCGACCGCGCAGTTGATGAAGCTGGGCAAGTCCAAAACGTTCTGCCTGTTCAATTACCATGATGGTGGCTTCAGGAACATCAACGCCAACCTCAATCACCGTAGTGGCGACTAGTATGTCAAGCTGGCCATTGGCGAAGTCCGACATAGTGCTATCGCGTTTGGCCTCATTGAGACGCCCATGGACCAGACCTACGCGACTACCGAAGTATGTTTCTAAGGTGGCAAATCGTTCCTCGGCCGCTGCTAAATCAACAGATCCTGATTCGTCTACCAAGGGACACACCCAGTAAACTCTACCACCGGAAGTAATTCCGCGTTTAATCGCGGTAACTACATCGCCGAAGCGGTCGATGGGAAGTACGACAGTGTTAACGAGTTGGCGACCAGCGGGCTTTTCGGTGAGGCGTGAAACATCCATATCGCCATAGGATGTCATCATTAAAGTGCGAGGGATGGGCGTCGCTGTCATAACCAGCAGATCTACGCCGTGACCTTTGGCTTGCAGATTCAGTCGTTGGTGCACGCCGAATTTATGCTGCTCATCTATTACTGTTAAGGCCAAGTTAGCGAACGAAACATCACTCTGGAACATCGCGTGGGTTCCAACCAGAATAGAGATTTGGCCTGCCTTTAAATCTGCAAGCAAGTTTGCTCGGGCCTTCCCTTTCGTGCGTCCAGTTAGCGCCGCACAAGAAATACCGGCAGATTGTGCTAATGTCTGGATAGTAGCCAAATGTTGGCGGGCAAGCACCTCGGTTGGCGCCATCAGAGATGCTTGTCCACCGGCTTCAACCGCATTTACCATAGCTAGAAAAGCAACCACGGTCTTGCCACTACCCACATCCCCGTGAAGAAGCCGCAGCATTCGCGTTTCCGCTGACATATTTTTGATAATTTCATCAAGTGCACGAGTTTGTGACTCGGTGAGGGAGAAGGGCAACTGACTAAGTATTTTTTGACGCAGTTGATTGTTTCCAGTAATACTTCGACCGGTTGTCTGCCGTATGTGTCGACGTAGCAACGCTATCGCTAGTTGATTTGCAAGCAGCTCATCGTAGGCTAAACGTTGGCGCGCTGGTGCGCTGGGTTCGAGAGAACGTGTGCTTGAGGGCGCGTGCGCGGATCTTATGGCTTCGTTCCACGATGGCCATCGGTTCTTTTTAAGAAATGCGCTATCGATCCATTCCGGCAATTTTGGAGTATGAGCTAACGCCGCAGCAATCGCTTTGCTTAGAGGTTTTGGCGTAAGGCCGGTTGTCAGGCGATACACAGGCTCCAGCAAGGGTAGATCCTGGGATTCCTCGATTGTCGTGATATGATCTGGATGAGTAATTTGTATTTGGCCGTGATAATGTTCGACACGGCCACTTACAACTCGTACCTCTCCTGGCGGCAATTGCTTTTCTAAATAATCTTTTTGCGCGTGGAAAAATACCAAGGTCAGTACACCGTCATCATTTTCGCAATAAATTTTATATGGCTGGCGATTATGTCGAGGCACCTCATGTTTGGTGGCTCGAACGGTAAAGGTAGCAATTACTCCAGCAGGAGCATCCAGTAATTTGGGAGAGAATTTACGATCGATGATTGCATTGGGGAGGTGCCACAGTAAATCAATTGTGCGGGACCCAGCGGCATTTTCTATCAAACCCCCTATGCGTGGACCTACACCTTTGAGCGAAGTTATTGGCGTAAAAACTGGAAAAAGGATTTCAGGTCTCATGGTCCACTTTATGCATTTACTGTTCCGGGATGGATTACATTATTTTCCGTAGCGCTTTGTTAACATAGGAAAAATTCTTTAGATAAACTTTTTGGGTGGGGAGTACGGCGATTCATGCTTTATTCCCAATCGTAAATCAACTTATCTCAGCCGGGTTTTTAAAGGTATTTTTGCTTCAGGTGCTGACAGTCTGTGCGCAAGGAATTATATCCTTCTATATGGTCAACCGCATGGACGAAACGGACAAACCTGAGATGCGGAGTTGTTTATCCATCCGAAGGAGGCGGCTCCAGTATCGGTGCTGGCATAGAGGTTCTCGCGAGGTTGACTTGTTGCTTGGTCGGTTTGCCGATAAAAATATTGAAGTATTGGACGAATCTGATCTCACCCAACTTGAGGCTCTTTTAGATGAACCCGATCCGGATATTTGGGATTGGGTCGTGGGCCGAAAACCGATCCCAATAGCCCTGGACCACAACATAATGCAACGTCTCAGAGTTTCCTCGACACAACTGAAAACCAAGTGACTCCATTAGCAAAGCATTTTTGTGCACCCGGTCGGATAATTATCTCTGGGGCACCAGAGGGTAGTGATGCCTTAGCGATTTCAGAGCTACTGGCTGAGCGACCTAAGCAGGACGTTCTGTATATTGCGCGTGATGACGCGCGCATGGTTGCAATGGCGGAGGCACTTGCTTTTTTTGTTCCAACTGAAAAAATTCTGCAGTTTCCAGCTTGGGATTGCGTACCGTATGACCGGATTTCTCCTAAAAATGAAATAATTTCCCGTCGGTTGCGCACGCTTATTGCTCTTGTGAAAAGTTGTGAAACTCAAACTAGAACGATCTTAGTAACCACTTGCAATGCTGCTGTTCAACGAGTTCCCAAAGGTACCACGTTGGGTGCTTGTCATTTCTCGTTTCAGGTTTCCAGATCGATCGATACAACGGCTTTAACGGAGTATCTTAGTTGCAACGGCTATAATCGGTCGGGGACAGTAATGGAACCGGGTGAGTATGCAATTCGAGGAGGAATTATTGACCTATATCCTTCTGATTCGGATAAGCCCGTTCGAATTGATCTTTTCGGTGACGTAATTGAATCAATAAGGGTCTTTGATCCTCTTACCCAACGCAGTTCGGAATACCGCGAAAGTGTTGATCTCATACCAGGTTCTGAAGTTTTGCTAGACGAACAGTCAGTAGTTCGTTTCCGTAGGCGCTATCGAAAGTTTTTCGGCGCGATAACTGGTGAGGACTCACTATACGAGTCGGTGTCGTCTCAGCGTCGTCATGCAGGAATTGAACACTGGCTTCCGCTATTTCATGATGGTCTTACGACCATCTTCGATTATCTTCCGGATTCTATTATTTTTTTAGATCATCTCCTTGACGAGGCCTTGGATGAACGTTTGAACGTCATCAATGACTTCTATGAGGCGCGCAAGGAAGCTTGGACTACCTCCTCAGCAATAAAAGCACCGGTATACAAGCCCGTGCCACCAGAGGAATTGTTTCTTACTAAGTCGGAATGGACACAACATTTATCATCACGGGCAGTGGGGTTATTTTCTTCTTTTAATCATCCATCCTCCGGGCCCGTGCAGGTTAATCTTGGCGCGCGTTACGGACGCGATTTTTCACCTGAACGTAAAAGTAAGGATGCTGCTCTTTTTGACCAGGTCGGCCAACATATAAGGTCTAAATTATCGAATGGACGACGAGTTGTGGTCGCATGTCATTCGTCGGGCGCTCGCGACCGTTTGTCTCGCTTATTGGGCGATTATGGTATTAAAAATACAAAAATCGTAGACAGTTGGAATACGCTTCTTCAATTGAAGCGCGAAGTCGTCGCCTTAATAATCTTTCGTGTTCAGACTGGTTTTGAAACTGCTGAGTGGGTTGTACTTAGCGAGCAAGACATTCTTGGTGATCGTCTTGTGACGCGTTCAGGGCGTTCGCGCCGAGCAAAAAATTTCTTATCGGAAGCCACAAATCTAACTCTAGGTGACATAGTGGTTCATGTGGACCATGGCGTGGGTAGATTCGAAGGGTTAGAGATTATTGAGGTTGGCTCAGCTCCACATGATTGTGTGAAGCTTATCTATACAGGCGGGGACCGGCTGTATCTTCCTGTCGAAAACATTGAAATGCTTGGTCGCTATGGCGCGACCGAAGCTGATGTGAGGCTCGATACTCTGGGTAGCACGTCATGGCAAAATCGAAAGTCAAAAGTAAAAAAACACCTTCGTGATATGGCAGAGGAACTAATTGCTACGGCAGCGAAAAGAACGACTAAATTAATCAAACCGCTAAATGCACCCGTTGGCCTTTACGATGAATTTTGTGCGCGTTTCCCTTACGTCGAAACCGAGGATCAGTTACACGGTATAGATGACTGCATGACAGATTTATCCGAAGATGTTCCGATGGACCGTCTAATTTGCGGAGATGTCGGTTTTGGAAAAACGGAAGTTGCGCTCCGTGCTGCATTTGTGGCAGCAAGTTCAGGGAAGCAAGTTGCTATCGTCACTCCCACTACTTTGTTATGTCGCCAACATTATGAGACGTTCAGTGAACGATTTAATGGGTTTTCCGTTTCGATCGCGCAATTATCTAGGTTAATCGGAGTAAAAAAGGCCACCAGCGTACGTAAAGGTCTTACGGACGGTAAAATCGATATTGTTGTGGGAACTCATGCATTACTTTCAAAGTCAGTTGTGTTTAAAAATCTAGGACTTCTCGTCATTGATGAAGAACAGCATTTTGGCGTCGCACAGAAAGAGCGCTTAAAAGCAATTAAATCTGATGTGCATGTACTGACGCTAACTGCTACTCCGATACCACGAACCTTGCAGCTTGCACTTTCCGGTGTTCGTCAAATGAGCGTAATCGCCACTCCACCAATCGATCGTTTGGCGATTCGAAGTTTCATACTACCGTATGATCGAGTGGTAATAAGGGAAGCTATACTGCGGGAACATTTCCGTGGCGGGCAAATATTCTATATTTGTCCGCGGATAAAGGATCTGGAGCCCGTTGCTGCTGAGTTACGAGATATCGTTCCAGAAATAAAAATTCTTATTGCTCATGGTAAGATGGCAGCGAGGCAATTAGATTCAACTATGACGGCATTTTACGATGGTAAGTTCGATTTGTTACTATCCACCTCGATCATCGAGTCAGGTTTGGATATTCCGTCCGTGAACACTTTGATTGTGCACAGGGCGGACCGTTTTGGACTTTCACAGCTATACCAACTTCGCGGTCGGGTGGGGCGGGCCAAAATTCGGGCCTATGCATATTTTACCGTGGCATCACCTAATCTCCTTAAGGGAGAAGCATTGAAGCGACTAGAGATTTTGCACAAACTTGATAGTCTTGGCGCCGGATTTTCTTTGGCTAGTCATGATCTCGATATACGCGGTGCCGGAAATCTTCTTGGTGAGGAACAATCTGGACATATCAGAGAGATTGGAGTTGAACTATATCAGCAGTTATTGAATGAGGCTGTGACAGAGGCCCGAGGCCGACCAAATTCTGATTCTGATAAGCAAGAATGGTCACCACAAATCGAGATAGGGGCAGCAGTTCTTTTGCCAGAATACTATGTGCCGGATTTGAGCGTGCGCCTAGCTCTATACCGACGTGTAGCAGTTATGGAGGATTCTACTGAGGTTGATGGTTTTGGCGCGGAATTGGTAGACCGTTTTGGCCCTCTGCCAGAAGAAGTTGAACATCTTTTACGCGTCGTGTGTATCAAGCAATTATGCCGACGCGCTTCGATAGAACAGGTTGACGCGGGTCCAAAAGGCGCTGTATTAGCGTTTCGAAACAACTATTTTGCCGCCCCTGAGCAGTTAATAAGTTTAATTTCTTCAAGCGAGGGAAAGCTCCGGCTGCGACCCGACCATAAATTAGTCATCGTAGAAGAGTGGCCAAGCGTTGACGCGCGTTTCACAGGTGTTTCAGACTTTGTCGAAAAGCTAGCTCGTCTTTCGGTTGACGTCGGCAATGTAGGTGAGATGACAATCCAATAAAGTATTGCAACACTTTGTATAGCCTGTGCTATTTAAATTTGACGTACGTAAATGCGTGATGGTGTTCATTTAGCAAGTGGTGACAGTAATTTATAATTCAGGAGCGTTTAGATTTATATCTAAATTCAAACGTGCAGAGATGCTTCAGGGTTTAGTTGTTTCGCGGCGTCAAACACCTGCAGGAAAACTTCCGGTTCTTGCGCACCAGAGATTGCATATTCATCGGCAATAATAAAACAGGGGACACCGGATACGCCCATTTTTCGGGATTGAATATCCTGGTTTTGCACTAATTCAAGGTCCTCGTCTGATTCCAAGTAACAGCGAACCTGTTTAGGGTCGAGCCCACTGTCTTTAGCAATTTCCAATAGGGACTCGACAGAGCCAATATCAGTGCCGTGGAAAAAGTATGATCGAAAAAGATTCTCTACAACTGCGTGCTGTGCATTTTTGATTTTAGAAAAATGAAGGAGGCGGTGAGATCTTAATGAGTTTGGCATCCGTTTGATGGCACTAAGATTGAAGTCTAAATCTTCACTCGCACTAGCTTCTCCAACCGCCCGGTATATTTCTTTTGCACGTTCTATACCACCAAATTTAAGGCTCAGATAAAGCTCTCTCTCGATCCCCTCTTCCGGTATCTCTGGGTTGAGTTGAAAAGGATACCAATTAACCTCTGGAACCATTTCAGGACGCATGGCAATGGCGCGCTCAAGACGTCTTTTCCCAATGAAACACCACGGACAAACCGTATCGGAAATTATATCTATTTTCATAATTCGTTCATAATCAAAATCTGACCATTTTATTGTATTGCAAAAAAGTCTTTATAACGACCTAAAACTAATTCAGCATAAAGGTTACATCACGGATTTCTTGTGGTTGCGTTGAGTCTCGAATTGGAAGGTCACTTTGTCTGTTAACGATAAATCAACCAGCATTTATGACACGGGATTGGATAAAAATACGGCCAATCACGTGCCATTGAGTCCGATAAGTTTTCTTCGTCGATCGGCTGCGGTTTATCCAACAAAAACCGCTGTTATCTACGAAACACTGCAGTTTACTTATCAGGAATTTTATGATCGCTGTTGTGGCTTGGCATGCGCCCTCATGGGAGTTGGTGTGGCGCGTGGCGACACGGTTGCGGTCATGGCCCCCAATGTACCTGCAATGCTGGAGTGCCATTATGGGGTTCCTATGACGGGCGCGGTACTTAACACAATCAACACCCGACTCGACGCCTCAACAATTGCCTTTATCCTCGAGCATTCCGAAGCGAAGGTATTCATCGTCGATTCTGAATACGCCTCAATAGTTGTACCAGCTCTTGAATGTTTGAAACATAAACCAATAGTCGTTGATATAATTCAGTCTAAGATTTCTGCTAGTTCTATTGGAGAGCGAAATTACGAAACGTTTATTACGGAGTTTGGGGAATCTAAGTCGTTTTCTTTTAAGACTCCTGATGATGAGTGGGAAGCGATATCACTGTGTTACACTTCGGGCACAACTGGTAATCCAAAAGGAGTCGTAGGACACCATCGCGGGGCTTTCCTAAACAGCGTGTCCGCGGTTTTGGGCACTGCTTTAAGCTCAAAGACGATCTATCTATGGACCCTGCCAATGTTTCATTGCAACGGGTGGTGTTTTACATGGGCTGTGACTGCTGTGGCTGGGACGCACGTCTGCCTTAGACGGGTTGAACCGGCACCAGTCTTCGATGCAATCGTAGAGCATAAGGTTAATGTTCTATGCGGGGCGCCAGTGGTTTTGGCAACGTTACTTAATGCTGTAGATGAGGTGCGTAAGAAGTTCGATCATAAATGCCAAATATTTACGGGTGGAGCGGCGCCACCAAGTTCGGTCATTTCTGGCGTAGAACAACTCGGTTTTACGGTAACTCAACTGTATGGTTTGACAGAAACGTATGGTCCAGCACTGATGACCGCCTGGCAGGATGATTGGGAAGAACTCTCGCTTGATGACCGCGCCCAGTTTATGGCTCGTCAAGGAGTAATTTACCCGCTAACTGACCAAGCAATCGTTGCCGATCCTGAAACCCTGATTGAGGTGCCCTCAAACGGTGAGATGATGGGGGAAATCATGGTTCGCAGTAACACGGTTATGAAGGGATATCTAAAGAATAGGCAGGCAACTTTAGACGCATTTCACGGTGGCTGGTTTCACACCGGAGACCTAGCAGTACGCCATAGCAATGGATATATTGAAGTCAAAGACAGGGCTAAAGACGTAATTATTTCGGGAGGGGAGAACATTTCTTCCTTAGAGATTGAAGAATTGCTCTATCGTCATTCTTCGGTTATGGAGGCAGCGGTGGTGGCGCGCCCGGACAAAAAATGGGGTGAAACCCCTTGCGCTTTCGTGTCATTAAAATCCAATGCAAAAAATGTCACGGAATCAGATTTAATCGATTTTTGTAGGGAAAACATGGCTCACTTTAAAGTGCCAAAATATGTAATATTTGGTGAAATTCCAAAAACTGGCACCGGGAAAATTCAGAAATTTTTATTAAGAGAACTTGCTAGGAGCCTTTCGGAAACGGGAAAGTAAATTGTGATAAATCTCACGTGGATGCCTCTACCATTGGGTTTCAGTATGTGCCCGTTTTTATGTTGTGTATGGACGGTACGGATCCTATGTCGATACAATGGTATTGCCCGGTAACGTGACTGAAATTCCTTATTATTTGGATGGTAAAGTGGCTCTGGTTACAGGGGCATCAAGGGGATTGGGGCGACATTTTACCCGCACTTTATCACGAGCAGGAGCCAAGGTAGCTGCTTGCGGCCGGTCACAAGATTTGCTCCAAGAGTTAATTGGCGAGATAACCGCGGATGGTGGTAGCGCACGGTCTTTTCCTCTTGATGTAACTAATTCTGCAAACGTTGCAGCAACGGTGCAATCAGTAACGAAAACTCTTGGTCCTATCAATATTCTGGTAAACAATGCTGGAATTGCAATCACCAAGCCTGCTTTGGATGTGGATGAAGCGGACTGGGATACGGTAATCGATACGAATTTAAAAGGGGTATGGCTGGTCGGTCATGCCGTCGCAAGGGCGATGGTTGAAAATGGTAATGGTGGCAAGATAATTAATATTGCATCAATTGCTTCGACGACGGTGCTTGGAAGAGCCAGTAGTTATTGTGCATCAAAGGCCGGTGTTACGCAATTGACGCGAGCATTGGCGGTGGAATGGGCGCGGCACGGAATACAGGTAAACGCGATCGCGCCTGGCTATATACGCACTGACATGAACAAGGAATTTTTTGAATCTCCCCTGGGGGACAAGGTCATCGAACGTATTCCGCAGCGAAAAATTGGGGATCCTGCTGATTTAGATGGTGCATTGATGTTATTAGCGTCGGACGCTTCACGGTTTATGACCGGAAGCACCATCCTTGTGGATGGGGGTCATGATGCATCATAATGCATTCTATAACAATGTCTTATTGTAAATAACGAACATTTCACTACCGTAGTGGTGGGTTGCTTTAAAGAAAATTGCAAGGTTCCCCATAAAATGTTGATAGAAGGTTACGAGGTGTCAATGGACATTTCCAAGCTACCTTTGGCAACTTCATCATGGATAAACCTTAAAGTTCTAATCCAAAAAACTAGGTAATGTTTCGCCTTTATTTGTTTATTTCGATTAAACCGGGAAAGGGGCTGACGAAAGGCGCGCATAATGCTTTACCGTAATTTTGCTGATCAGGATTCAATTGACGCGCAATATAATCCTCTGTTAACCGCAACTGATGCAGCCGATATCATCAAGCGATGGGAGCAAAATAGTGCCCATGCCCGTACGCGCTTGACGTCGCACCTTGGGCTTCGGTTTGGTCCTACGGTTGATGAATACCTAGATATCTTCCCATCGAAAGAACCTGACGCAAGCCTACATCTTTTCATACACGGCGGATATTGGCGCCGTTTTACAGCTCGTGAGTTTTCCTTTGTTGCACCTGCCCTGGTGGAAGCAGGAGTAAGCGTTGCAGTAATGAATTATACGTTGTGTCCGGAGGTTACGGTAGGAGAGATTGTGCGGCAAACACGTTCTGCTATTTTTTGGTTAAAGGAAAACGGTTCTAACTACGGCGTTGATGCGACGCATTTAACAGTTTCAGGCCACTCCGCAGGTGGGCACCTGCTCGCTATGGCGTTATCCACCGATTGGCAAAAAGCTTACGGATTGAATCGAGACGTTATTGCCGGTGCGTGTACGATCAGCGGAATTTATGATCTAAGTCCATTACCTTATAGCTATTTGCAGCCGAAGATTCAGCTGAGTTGGGCTGATGTGGAGCATCTAAGTCCGATCCGACATATTCCGGATAAAGCACCAGCGTTGACGGTGGTTGTCGGTGGAGAAGAGACTGCTGAGTTTATTCGACAAAGTCGTGATTTTCTCTCTGCATGGCAAGATAAAGGGCTGAGGGGAAAATGGTTAAACCTCTCTGACGCACATCATTTCAATATTCTTGATGGCTTTGAGGATTCGGGAAGTGCCTTATTCAAGACAATTGTCGACATTGCTACTCACTGATCATCATAAATCAAGAAAAACCAATGAGTAGGATGATAGAATTGCCAGAAATTGAACGTCTTATGGTTACGGGCCAACATGAACCGGTCAGTCATTATTGTCATGCAGTACGTTGCGGTGAACGCATCTGGATATCGGGTATGGTTGGTATCGACCGGTTGGGACAAATTGCCGCTGATACAGTTGATCAATTTCAAACTGCAATGACCAACCTTGACATCGTTCTTCGTGAAGCCGGGGGGAAGCCCGAACATATAGTAAAGGTGATGCTCTTTCTCACCGACATTGCGGATCGTTCTCGAATCAATCCAATACGCCAAAGTTATTTTGGAGACCACCGTCCGGCATCAACCTTAGTTGAGGTGTCCAAACTTGTGTTACCTGAGTTAAAGGTCGAAATTGAAGCTGAAGCGGTCGTAGTCGATTGATATGGAAAATCGGGAAAGAAGCTTCATCAAAGTTCAACTTCAATGCTTTGTAGCGACGGTATTTTGTTTACTGACAATGATGGGATCTCCTGCTCGGGGGCAGGAACTGGACAAAGCCATCGCAATGATGACAGATGGTAATTTTTTGAAGGCTGCTGAAATTGCTGTCACGATGGAAAGCTCCGAAGGATTTACGCTAGCAGCAAGAGCCTTGGCCATCTATGGGTACGAAATCGCTCCTGAGAACAAGAAACAGGAATTGTTTTTACGTGCCATGGGTTATGCCGACAAGGCACTTGAACTAAATCCAAATAGCAGTGAAGCTTTTTTGGAAGTCTCTCACACGTTGGGAAGGTATGCGCAAACTGTTGGTGTTGCAGAGGCGCTTAACGAAGGCTTTGCAGAGAGAATCAAGGCGGCGACAGACAAAGCGATCGAGATAGACCCGCAAAATTATAGAGCCCATCTTAGTGTCGGCGCTTGGCATTCGGAAATTGTTGCGGCAGCTGGCTTTATGGCTGGTCTGCTATACGGAGCTAATGAAGAGGATTCACTCGTGGCTTATCAGCGCGCGCTGAATTTAAAACCAAATTCTAGTACCGTGCATTTTGAGTATGCCGTTGGTCTGATGAGGCTGGATGATAAAAACTTGAATCTCGCCAGAGAGCATCTGCAAAAAGCAATTAGCGTTCCTGTAAAGGATGCTTATGGGCAGATTATCAGAGAAAAAGCATTGCAAAATCTAGCGCAGCTTCAAAAAAATAGAGGCTAAGTACTTTTCGTAAAATTCCTAGCGAAGAGTCTCATTCGGTCACTAGAATTCGTAAAGTAGGGATAAAATAACGCGACTATCAAACTCTTTATCTGCAGTGATTGGAAAGCTTACGCCTCCACCGATTTCAAGCGGCACATTGTCATCGGGTGCACCGATTAAACCCAAAGTAAGGTTAACGACTCCCTCGTTATCGTCTCCCTTTACAATCATCTCCGCATCAAACTCAACAATTGCACGTGCCTCAGGCATAAACCAGTAGGAGAAAGCCAAATTGTATTCTAGTTCAAGATCCTCATCGGCTCGTTCTTCGGGATCCTGCTGGTTTGTTGGAAATCCAAACCCTAGGAATGCAATGGCCTCGAGCGCCCCTATTTTTGCCCCGAAACCGAGAAAAGGCGTGATTATAATCTTATTATTACTACCAATGCCCTTGGTGTCATCGCCGGTAGGCAGCCCAAGCTCTAGCCCGCCACTGATGATGACGTTCCCGGTGAGCCCATGGGCAATTTTCAAAGCGAGTTCTGCAACATCGAGATTATCGGTCGACCCCGAGCCATCGCTCGGATCACGGAAGGTATACGGTACGTTGAACTCAATACTAGCGTAGGATGAGATTGCTAACTCGGCCTCCAGATTCGCAATACGCTCGTTGGCATCGAGCTTATCAACGAAAAAGTAATTAAACCGAAGCCCATTATCAGGGGTTGGGGATTCCGCTATCAGAGGATCTGCCAACTCCGGAATGCCAGAGGAAGTATTGATTTCATCAGCAAACGTGTTTGAAACTGCTGATTGCAGAAACACTGAGCCCAGGACAACAAGACACGGAAATATTTTCCAAAACTGTTCCAAAATTCGAGGTTCCTCCTTGAAATAATCCAAACCAGGTCGTGCCTATCACGGGGGGGTGTTAGTTTGGGTAGCAAGGGAGATCGCTTCTATACCCGAGATTTTAGCGTGACGAAGGACAGCTATGACATCGGCTGTATTTGCGGAAGCGTCTGCCCGAACCATTAATTTAGGAACTGCGCCAGCGTCAATTTCAAATTTTAACGCTTCCGCAAGATCGCTGAACAATATAGGTACATTATTAACTGCAACTGTACCATCAGCGCGGATTAAGACCACAATCGGCATCGTTTCTTGGCTATGGCCTTGGTCTGATTCCGGAAGTTCGATGTCAAATTTATCAGGAGTGACGAGTGTGCCACTCAACATGAAAAAAATCAGCAGGAGAAAGACGATATTAATTAGTGGGACAAGGTTAATTCCGTGCCGGATGCGCTTACGACTCTCGAATAGTATGTTCAGCCCCATGTTCTAACTCGCTTCAGGGGTAGCGAGGCGAAGGTTATCTACGCCCGCCGATTGCAACTGGTCCATTATTTGCACGAGAACCTGAACCGGTACTTCTGCATCGGCTTTTATTGTAACTGAACGCTCCTGATCGCCTTTGATGCGTGCAGCTATTTCAGTGCTCAATTGGCCTAGTGATAGACGCAAACCATTCAGTCGAATGGTCCCGTCAGTGGTTACCTGGACTTCTAAAGGTTCTGCAGGAGCCACGGTAGCGGACTCCCCACTCTTAAGCATTAGATCGACAGCTTCGGGCTCGATAAATGTGCTGGCCAGCATAAAGAAAAAGAGCAGCAGAAAAACAACGTCAATTAACGGAGCAACATTCAATTCCTGCTTCGAACGTTGATACCTAGCAAATTCCATGTAAAGCTCGCTAAAATAAGGTGGGCAAATGATTCAAAATCACCGACTTGATAAAATACCCAGCACCCGGATAGTGGCGTCCTTCATCTGAGCACGCACATTCTCCACCTGTCCCTCCAGGATATAAAAGGCTGCAAGTGCGGGAATAGCTACGCTTAGCCCAAAGGCAGTGGTGAGCAATGCTTCCCAAATTCCTCCCGCAAGGATCGCAGGATCGACCTTCGTGCCTGCGCTCTCTAAACGCGCAAATGCCTTGATCATTCCCAGCACCGTACCTAGAAGGCCAAGGAGAGGACTCAAATTGGCAATTACCTCGAGCCCACGCAAATAACTCTCAAGATTGCGGATTTCTGCAGAACCGACTCTACTAATTTCGGTATCGCGATCCTCAATGGAGAGGGATGTGTTGGTAGAAGTCCTCAACGTTGTTTCCATTACCCGTGCTACTGGATGAGGAGTTTCCGCGAGGGCAAGCAACGTCGTATCAGGACCATCATTGTGCAATAACAGTACTGCCTGATCGATAAACTCTGTACGGAGCAAACGGGAGCGTGAAAATTGATAAATCTTTACCAAGATTATGGTGAGTGCGACTACTGATAGTGCCAAAAGGACCAACATTACCGGACCTCCCTTATCAAGAAGCCCTATCCCAGTGTTGAATGCAGGTGACTCATCCATATCATTTCATCCTAACATGTGTGGAGTTTAGACAGATAAGTATTCCCAAAGCATCGCTCCTATAGACAGTGGTTAAATATTGATCCTTTCCGCATGAGTCGGGTGAATTTTTGCAACGTGGCCGGATACCAAATTTGAATTGGTATGGTACTGATTTGCACGGATAGATTTACGTTATAGTAACGTGGTCACTTGAATCGCTTTGTAATTTACCATTCGATTTGGAGACGTGTTCCAACAATGTGAACAATGTCACCTTCAGCCAGCCCGTCATCCGTCAAATTTTCTACGTTGCTGTGTACGTAGTTGATTTGTGCTCGCACAAAGGGATTCAAATACCAGTTGAGTCCAAGTGTGTAATTCTCTGCAACACCTCCGCGAATACCGCCGCCGGCGAGATTGGACTCGCCGTCGTCGAGATCGAGGAAACTGTACCGAAGTCCCAATTCCCAAGCTCCCCATGTGCCATCTGATAAACTAAAATCTTTTTTCGGTTTCACACGCCAGAAAGCTGCAAAACGAGGATAGTAATTCCGAGACTCACCAGTCAGAAAATAACTTGTTTGCAAGTAATAGCCGTTGAAACCGAGATCCTGGAAGGCGGCTTGACCGGATTGATTATTCTTTCGGAGAATATTAACCAAACCGTATTCGCCTTGTGCGGAAAATGGACCACGAACAAAAGCGCCTTCCAACCCAGCGAAATAATAGTTGTCAACTCTAGAAATTTCTCCGGTATCAATCAGTCTCGTAGAATCTAACGTAATTTCCGGATCAGAACTGAATCCTGTGGCATCCGGTTTCCGCCAATATCCTGAAGCCCCCACATGTAGCGCGCGCGTTCGCTCCGCAATCGGTGCCCATGCAAACCGCCCGTGTATTCCATATGCCTCATCACCGGTCGCTCCGTCACTGACGCTATTGGGATTTTTCGCAGGATCTCCCATGAAGCCAAGTCGAATATACTTATTGTTTTGACGGTAAAGTGTCGAAATTCCCATGACGGGGGAACCTGGCGCAAAACCAAATGCGCCCGCCGGCATGGCCTCTTCCATGAAAACCCTGTGTGAAGAGAAGTTTGAGGAATCAAGCCCGATGCCGTTATTTTGTTGCCCGAGTATGACCCACCAAGGATCAAAACCCCGATAGATCACAGACGCGAAAGCTACGCCATCGATCACAGAGTCATTCGTGTCTGCAAAGTTGTATACAAGTGCCCAGATCCAGTCTTTCGGAAAGACGCCAACAATACTCATGATTCCCCGGCGAATTCGACTGCCGTCCCTGAAATCTGGAACAGTAGCGCTATCGTCTTCTCCATTTTGTAAATAGCCGGCAACATCGTACTGAATCACTCCGCTGAAGCCGAAGGAATATCCGCTGGGTGAAGTAAAGCGGGGCAGGGGACCAAAGAAGGATTGTTCAGGATCGTAACCTTTCTTTGGTGCTCTTTTGCCTGCAAATGGGTCGTCAACGCTACCTGCCGCATCAGCTGTCTTGGCTGTTGGTGGAGACTGGGTCGGGGTGGGTTTAGGCGGGCCGGATGCCGCTCCCTGGGGTGTAGTCCTGGCAGAACTTGTGCTGGATGCGCTCGAATCGCCGCCCTTTTGCGTTTCGATTACCTTGTCGAGCGCCTGTTCAAGTCTATCGATGCGCTGGCTTTGAGAATAAATAATTTTTTGTTGTTCCTCGAGCCGAAGCAATAAGTCTGCTTCGTCAGCCCTCGCGGGCGTACTAGCGAGCGGAACAACGCATACCAAAATAAAAACTACACACCGGATAAGACGGTCGGTCATAAATACTCTTTTCAAGTGGGGGTTGTCTATTTTTTCGAGCTTATGCGAGCCGTAACATAAAGTGGCACAGGGCTGCTTTGAAAAAGCTATATAACATAACAGCTATTGGGTAAACGCATGGCTATGAGGTCGTTGAGTCAGATCGATTTTGACTTGAGTAGTTAAAATATAGTTCTGGAAGATCGATTGCATAGTCCTAAGCGAGAAATACGCTCCAAGAAAGGCCAAAATGGAGGGTGGTCAAGTGACATTAACGCGGTTTATCAATCCCGAACCAGTTTGCAAGATAGTCAATGATCAAGGCTCGCTCGTCCGTTGCAATTTTGGGCATAGCTTGTTCGTCAACCATCCACACAAGCACTTCGTCCCAAACCCTCTTGCTCAACCGTTGCTGGGTAATAATTGGTAGTGAATGACAAGCAACACAGTAGGTGCAAACCGCTTCCTGTCCAAGCCCTGTTGGCAAATTGCACTCGGTTTCGGCCCAAACCGGTGTCATGGCTGAACCTGCCAAGAGGCATAAAACTGTCACTTTGTAACGAAATTTCATATAGCCGTAACCGCGACCCGGTGCATTGAGTTGTTGAGATAACCGCGTGGATTCCAGCCTGGCACTAGCATGGGTTGGGCAACTCCTTGATCGTCCGTCGCACGTGCCCACAGTTCGTAATAGCCCGGGCTAGGAAGTTTGAGTGCTAGTGACCAATCCTGCCAAGATCCGCGATTAGGGGGCATTTCGAGGCCAGTGCGTCTCCAAGTCGCGCCAAAATCAATTGACACCTCAACTTTTGTGACAACGTGGTCGCCGGCCCAAGCATGCCCACCAATCCGTAATGTTTCCCAATGCTTAAGGTGATAACCTGTTTCAGGGCGGGTAATGAGGGATTTCACTGGCATTGCTTCGATAATGCGCATATCGGAATTATCTACTTCGGCTCCGGGCGGGACCGGTCGACTAGGTACCCGATACGATTTTCCGGTCATCTTCGGTCCGTCATGGATTTGGTCGCGAATCCAGATCCGATTGAGCCATTTTTGAGAGGCGGAGCCAGGCCAACCTGGCACTACCACGCGCAGCGGGGCCCCGTGGGTAAGAGGGATTGGCTCTCCGTTCATTTCAAAAGCGATGAGAGTATCGGCTTTCATTGCCTTTACGATCGGAACACCGCGAGAAATCACCACCTTGTCAGGATCACCAGAGGAATGTCGGTCAGTACTATAATGTCCCGTATAGATCGCGGTTGGCTTGAGACCGACGGCGTTCAATACGTCGCGATACCGAACGCCAGTCCAATAAGCGTTAGCCACGGCACCCGTGGTCCACTGATTACCCCGCGCTGGTGGATTGTAGCCGGCGCGGCCGTTCCCGCCGCACTCCAGTAGCAAGGCCGCTTTCACCAGACGAAAATTGCTCCTTAGATCACTGATCGAGAACGTCGTTGGACGCATTACCTCCCCGTCGATGCTTAATTTCCATTCCCCGTTATCCGCGCCTTCAGGCATTAGCCCGTTGTTGCGCACAAAATGAAGTGGATTGGGCGTAACGCTATCGTCTAATAGGTGCGCAGGAGTCTCTGCATTAATTGGACGATCATTGAGCACCGTCAAACCGGCACCAGAGAGTCGGCGCACCCAATCGGCTTCATCAGCAAGCGCTACTGGCACCAAACCGGATGGCATGTGCCGGGCGAAAGGAATGATCGCTCCAAGCGCTGCACCGACTGACGCCAAACCGACCCCTTTGAGAAAACCACGTCGACCCAGAGGTGTCCTTCGGCCGAAAACAATTGCATCTGCTCTTTCTGGGTCTGCTTCATACAGTTCAATGAGGCCCCTCTCGGGGTTAAGACGGCGACCACGGTCTTGGCTGCTCATAATTCCACCCTCCAACTTGGCGATTACATACTCAGGGACGCGTTCAGATCTTTTGAAGAAAAGGATTTTACATATGATCTCGCCCTGCTGCGATAGTGGATAATTGATGTCATCAACTTTTATGAAACAGCAATAACGGTACCGCTGAAATGGCTACGTCAATCGCGACGAACCCCCGCCTGGTGAATTCCTTTGTGTTTATTAGTTGGATATTTTGCGGGGTCGCTCGATTTGCGCCTCAGCTTAGCAGACCCTATGAAAAATACTGGCGGACAGCTTTTTAGACCCGGTATTTTTCCAAGCTGTTCCAATCGAAACTTATTCCGTGTCCTATGCGGTCAGGAGCGGTGGCATAACCATCCACCACCTTAACGGGCTCAGCTATAAAATCTTGTAAACCGAAGCCATGAACTTCTAAATACGATTTGTTGGACACAGCTGCGAGAAGGTGCACTTGTAGGTCGTGCACTCCATGCGAAGTTACTGGTAAATTATTTGCTTCGGCTATATGTGCGACCTTCATCCACGTTGTGATGCCACCGCAGTTCGTAACGTCAGGCTCCAGAAAGGAAACTCCATCGGCAGCAATTAGGTGTTGAAATTCATACAAGGTATGTAAATTTTCTCCGGCTGCGATTGGCACACCACCTTCCTTGTGGATCCGACCGTAACCAGCAAAGTCGTCAGGGATGGTAGGCTCCTCGAGCCAGAATATTCCATAATTCGATAAAGTCCGTGCTGCGCGGATCGCTTCGTCGGTCCGCCACCCCATATTCGCGTCAACCATGAGCGGAAAATCTGTACCCAGAAATTCACGCATGGCGGCGACTCTCTCAATATCCTCGCTCAACCGCTTGCGGCCCACTTTCATTTTGATAGCGCAAAATCCGTTGTCGAGATTACAGCGGGTCTGCTCCAGCAATTCTTCAATGGTAAAATAGAGGTCAATACCTCCAGCATAGGCCTTCACTTTAGGGTCATGGCCGCCCAGCAACTGCCACAGGGGTGTATTCTGTTTTCGGCTCTTCAAATCCCACAATGCGATGTCGATCACCGATATTGCAAAACTTACCGGTCCGCCACGCCCTGAATAATGCAGCTCCCACCACATTCGTTGCCACAGATATTCGATGCGTTCCGCATCTTCGCCTATCAGTAGGTCTTTATAGTCTTCGATCAAGCTCTGAATAGAACCCGCACTGCCCTGGCCAACATAGGTGTAGCCGAGCCCCTCTGCACCTTCTGAATCAGCAATTTTAACTGTGATCAGTTGGAACTGGCTCATTTCACCATGCGTGGCATCTGACAGAGTTACGGGGAGTGGAATTTGAAAGTGATCGATAAAAATGTTGGTAATTTTTGACATTGGATTCTCTGTGAAGTTTAATATAGGTGCAACTCGCTTGTGGAAATTCGTGATGGATTTTAATTGTGCAATTCTTTTGATGCTTTGCTATGACTTTATTTGATATTTTTATTTTTCACTGAACTTCCTTGGGGCATTGAAGCACTTTTACAGCCACATTCGTAGGAATATGGCTGCTTGCTTAGGGAATATGAGTCTTGTTTTAAGCTGAAACCTCTGCAATATTTTGCCCGAACTTAAGCAGTGTAACCGGGATAATTGGGCTCTTTCTTAGTAAACAATTTCCCTTCGCTCACGCTCGTCCGGCTTCTGCAGTTATTAAAGGTCGAATGGCCATCCAAAATTTACGAACATGATATAAGATCCTCAATTTTGGCGATCTGGAGTGCAAAATGCGTAAATAAGAATTTTTTTGTTTTTGGTGCTCTATTTTATATTTTTGCGGCGAATTCCCCGCTTAACGGTATTAGGAAATTTCGTCTGTTA
>JYMV01019994.1_pt1 | contig 22622 bp, 10 predicted proteins | sample 338911 | NCBI WGS metagenome assembly JYMV01 (sample SAMN03354496, study PRJNA234377) | hydrothermal vent metagenome | biome: Deep sea; feature: Hydrothermal plumes at the Eastern Lau Spreading Center, Western Pacific Ocean; material: Seawater | place: Tonga | collected 2009 | depth 2000 m m
CCATTCGTTAAGATTTGTCCCACCGTATTATTGGCACCCGAAAAATTCACTGTATAAAAGGAACCTGAGGATGTTACTTTCATTTTTACAAATAACGACTATGCAAAAACCGGAGATGTTATCACACTCGTTTTTGAAGATACCAATGAGGCTACGACCCTTGATGCATCAGTTGCTGTAACGGTTGCTGGCGCAACTGTTGCTGGTGGCAACATTGCAGAGAATACTTCTAATGCCAAGTATACAGCAAGCTATACTATGCAGGGAACGGAGACAGCAGGTGTCATCCCCTTTACCATCAATCTCACTGATCTTCACGGTAATGCCATGACTGCGGTCACGGCCGAGGCCGGTACGGGAGCAGCGGCTGCCCCTGCCAGTGTAACCTACGACAGAACAGTACCAGCCGTTGCCGCATTGAAAATTGAGTGTAATACCGGTGATGCGGAATGTACGGATGCTGCTTTTGCTAAGGATGGTTCAGAGGTGGTAGTCACTTTAACTGCAAATGAAAACTTAGATGGCGACACAGATGCTTCAGGTACAATAATGAGCATTAATGCTGCCGTGGGAAATACCCCAACAGCTGCTGCTCCTACGGTTGTTACATTGACTGCTACAATGACAGGGGGCACCAAAGGTTTACTTACTTTTGATATTGATGCTGTTACAGACTCTTCAGGAAATGTCACTAATAATATTACCCAAGCCAGTGTATCGGATGGATCGACGGTGATGTATGACCCCAATGTACCCGTCATTCACGGTACAGTAATCTCTATCCCTGCGAACGGTTATTATAATGAAGGGGACAATCTTGACTTTATATACCAGGTGAAAAATGGTGCCGGAGGCGCCGATGAGGGGATAAGGATAACAGGTGCACCCCAGGTGGCGATCACTCTTGGGAGTGGTGGTGTCACTGCAGATTATCACGCCGCTAGCAGCAACCTTGCTACAGGTCGGTTGGCCTTCAGATATACCGTATCCGCCGGAGACACAGACACGGACGGTCTTGTACTTTCTCAAGCTATTTCTCAGAACGGCGGGACCATTAATGATTCATCTTACAATGCTATCGTTTATGCCGGTGCTCTACCTGCGCTCACCAATACATATTATATCGATACGACCGCGCCAACTGTTCCTAAAGTGGATACAAGAAATACGGTGGATAACAAGACCTACAAGGCGGGGGATGTAGTCAGAATTGGAGTGATAATCTCCGAACAAGTAACCGTTTCTACCGCGGCGGGTACACCAACACTCGAGTTGGCTACCCAGGCTGGTAATAACTCGCAGGCTAGGTACGCTGCAATCTCGGCCAACAACTCAGGAAACGATACTCTGTTTTTTGATTATACAGTGGCCGCCGGTGATGCAAGCACTGACTTAAACTATGTTGCGACATCATCCTTAGCGATGGGTGGTGGTGTTGTTCAGGATCTTGCGGGGAATAATCTTACTGTTACATTGCCAAATCCCGGCGATGGTGCAGCAGAGAACCTTGCGAAAAATAGTGATATTAAGGTGGATGGAATCGCACCCAGAGTGAGCTTGGTAACAGCTGACAAGGCAACGGATTCTCACTGGAAGGCAGCGTCAGTTATTACTGTCTACGTTGATTTCAGTGAAGACATAGCTGTTACAGGAACACCACAATTGACCCTTGTGACCAAGACAAATGGAACCACGACCACCATTGATAAGAATCAGATTGTTAATGGTGATTCTCTATCGTTTGTATACACCGTAGCTGACGGTGACGGTGTCCAATCCCTGGACTATGCCACTACCACGTCTCTTGCTTTGAACGGTGGAACCATAAAGGACACCGCTGGCAATGATGCTACCCTGACTCTGGATACGCAGGGTACTGCCAACTCTCTGGCGGGGCAGAAGAAACTGACTGTGGATACTGAGAACCCTACAGTTGTATCGGTGACAAAAGACGCATTGGCAGGACAAACTGGCACAACTGAGGGCTATTACTCTGGTGGTAATCACATCTATTTTCATGTGAATTTTACAGACGATTTTTCCTCTGGGGATGACATAGTTACTGTTGGCGCAGGAGGAACGCCAACCATTACGATGGAAACCAGGGAAGATGGTGCAACCGATCCTTCTGCTACGTGGTTTGATAACAGGGGAAGTGGTTCCCTACGATTCCGTTATATCATCACTAATCCGGAGTCCAGTACCGCTCTGGATTATGTGGCTACGACCACTATTATACTGAATGGCGGTACCATTCAAGACAAGGCGGGTAATGATGCTACGCTCACACTGCCGGCACTGGGTGGGGGAGCATCTCTGGCCAATGACGTTACTTATGTGATTGATACTGATAGTCCTGACATTGAAAGAATAACCTCAACCGCCACCAACGCAACATACAAAATGGGGGATGTTATACCGATCATTGTTGATATGGATGAAGTTGTTTACCTGGGTGGATACACTAACCCCAATGCTTATACGGCGGAGAATGCACCCTTTCTTCAACTTGAAACAGGCGCAATAGTAGAGGACGGCACCGCGACCTATGTGAGCGGAAGCGGTAATGATTCTCTTATTTTTAACTATACCGTTGGTAAGAACCATGAATCGACCGATCTGGATTATCTGGACTCCTGGCCAATAGATGGCCCGGGGGCGGACAGACATTGGTGGATCTTTTATGACAGGGCAGGAAACATCTGGGACCCTAATACTCCAAACCCCGGTGCTAACAATTCTCTTGGTTCTATTAAAGATCTTGTTATAGATGGCATTGTTCCATCCATCGATTCAGTGTCCACGACCACTGATGACGGTTACTACAATGCAGGTGACACTGTAGATGTAGTCGTTTACGGCAGTGAGAAAATCGTTGTTACAGGTACGCCTAAGATTACCCTTGAGACTGGTGATTCCGATGCACAGGTCTCGTATACCTCAGGTTCTTCGACCAAACAGCTAAACTTTCAATATATTGTTGCGGCGGGACATAACAGTAACGATCTGGATTATCCTGATACCACATCACTTGGCCTTGATGGAGGCACCATACGTGATGCCGCCGGCAACGATCTGACCCTCATTTTGGCCGTACCCGGTCAGGCAGGATCAATCAGTGCCACTAATGCCATTGTGATTGATACTCAGGCTCCCGCCTGTTCGCTGGCGTATGTCAACTTCACCCAGCCCCAACTGAACAAACTGGGTAAAGGTGAAGACAGGCTTGATCTGAAGGCTATGTTCAATGAAAAGATCAAATCATCTCCAACATTCAGCGTTTTCTGGCCTGTCACCACTGACTCCAGCTACATTGATGAAGGTTTTACAGGTTCTGAAGATGATGATTCTACTTGGACCTTTACTATACCAGCCCTGCCTGAGTTGACTGCTTACACGGGCTATATCACTGTCCTGGTGAATGCTACTGATCTTGCCGGAAACCAAGTGGGCAGTGTGATAGATACCAGCGCATTTTTCCTTGACACAACACCGCCTGCGGCATTTACCACGGGCTCTGTAACTCCCGAAGGATCTGTACCTAAAGAAAGATGGTTCAACAAAGGGACGGACAGTCTTAAGGTGAAATATCCCATCCAAAACAGCGATTTGACCCTAACCCTGGGTAAGGCACAACCCAGGATGAAAATAGTGAACATCGGAAATTCTGAAGTGGTGGTTGGTTCTCCCGATACACTAACAAATACATCTCTGCCCACACAGTCGATCAATATCAACAGACAGACCGTTCTTGACGCTTTAGGAAGCAATTTTTTTCAGAGTTCCCCTCCCGCCCGGATCGCTACCTGGATAGATCTCTATGACCGGGCAAACAATTTAACCGTAGGAGCAGTCAGCCTGGACACACTCACTATCGATACGATCCCACCGGTCATGGGTAGCTTTCTTTCCGGCAATGTTATTCAGGGCGATACGCTCATTTCATCTGATGTAATCAGTTTCACGGTTACCGGTTTTACCGATGAGGTTTCAGGCATTGAATCCTACGATTGGGCCGTAGGTAAATACAAGTTAGCTAGATTTACAGAACTGGACAGCATCCAGGAGTGGACATCCACGTCCAGTGCCGAGACTTTTGTAACAGGAGCAGCGCCATTGAGGGATTCAACAGATCACCGGTTGAGTGTCCGTGCGCTTGATAATGCTGGGAACCGGTCTGACACACTCAGCACAAATCCCAGTTTTTACAGGCTCAATACTGCTCCAGTCATTATAGCAATAGATACTATCCAGGTGAAGGAAGAGGACAGTCTTTCCTATTACGTTGCAATCACAGATCCTGATCTTACCACCCTTCTTTTGGACACCACAAAATATTATTTCTACAACAGTACCACACTGTTGACTTCTGACACTCTTGTGCTCAAAGCTGGGTCACCAGTACTTAATATCAATAGGACAACAGGTGAGATCACCTGGACCACACCTTACCATGGAGACACAACCTATTACCCAATTTCATTGAAAATATTGGATAATACGTATCGAAGCGACACGGAGGATTTCATTCTCCAGGTGAATGAGAATACGAAGCCAAAATTTACTCAGCTTGCTTATATAGCTCTCTCAGGTGATTCAGCCAAGACATCCGTTCCTGATACGCTTAAGATGTGGGAGAATGATACCCTTGTGGTGACATTCACTCTGGACGACCTGGATGATGACACCCTCACTTACAGTGTTACAGCTGACTCGAGTGAACTAAAAATTGTGGTTCAGGACTCTTCTGTAACGGTAACGCCCACAGAGGTACAAGTGACCTTTATACCGCAACAATTCTGGCGTAAGACATCCAAGATCAAACTCCGGGCATCAGATGGAAAAGTGAACGGCATCGAACGAAATAATGATACAACATTTGTCATGAATGTGAAACACGTTCCTCGGCCACACTACTGGCTCTCTCTGGGGCAGAACCCTTCATTCACACGTTATTACGAATTGATGGTTACCGATACGGCAGAGACAGCAAAGGATCTGGATATGTACATTTACAGGGATGGGAGTTTACCTGTTGGCGCCGTTGAGATGAAAGCGCTGGACCTCAACACCTGGGTGGGCAATTTTGAGTTTGACACCACTGCGGACTACCGTTTCGAAATGAAAGGTGACGGCTTGGTTGGAGACACAACAGTATACGACACAGCCACTCACGCACTGGCACGTGCCAGCGGGCCGTGGCGGGCCGAAAGCTACGATGGCGGTTTTACGGTCATTTCAACAGCCGCCAACGCTGTACCGTTTGACAAGCCTTTCATGATCGTCGATTCACTCTTGTTTCCGGTGGGTGAAGCCGAAGGCGGGCTCTACCGAATGGGTCACCCGCTGGTGGAGTTTGAGAAACCTGTCATGGTTACCATTCTGGCTGATGAACGTTACCCAGCTGATGAACAGGCCGTTCACCAGATGTCCGGTGGTGTCTGGCAGGAACTGCCCACCATATCAAGGAAGAATGAGATCATGGCGTGGACGAAATCCATGGGCTATTTCAAGATCGGTGAAAAAACAATTGAGGTACCTGAGGAAACACTTCTCGGCAACAACTATCCCAACCCCTTTAATTCATCTACCAATGTGGAATTTGATGTGGGCTTTTTCGGCGGGCCAGATCAGCGTATTGCCGTTGTCGTCTATAATATTCTTGGCCAGAGGGTGAAGACGCTTCACGATGGACCGCTTGCCATTGGTCATCATAAAATTAGATGGAATGCCAGAGATATGCGGGAGTCGCCGGTCTCATCTGGTTTATATGTCATCAGGTTGTTGTCAGATACCGGCTTTTCACAATCAAAGAAAATGACACTGGTAAGATGATGGTTCATGAAAAAATAACAAAGTTTCAATTGACCTTTCTCATGGCTTGCATCCTTGTGGGTAGTGGTTGCAGAAAGCAGGTCACAGCCACCGATATGGACATGACCGAATACGGCTGGGTGCTCTACGATGAGGGGAAGTTCACTGAATCGAATGAGTGGTTTTTAAGTGCTGTTGTCCGTGATACCACTTATACGGATGGCTATAATGGCCAAGGTTGGACATTTGGAAAGCTGGGTGAGATAGATTCAAGCATTGTCAGATTTAAAAAAGGTTTGGCAAAGGCTTATGAAGACACCACATGGGAAGACATGAAACTCCTTATGCAAGATCCACCCCACGATCCGGCCATCGAGTGCACGGCCGGCTTGACCCTGGCCTATCATGCCGACAATTCTCACGGGAAGGCTGTGGAGTTTGGTATCAATCTGCTGACCATGGTAAGGGACACTACATACGAAGTCTCGAAAGGCAGCCCCGCCTGGCAATTTTCCCGGGATGAAAACATAAACTCTAAACACATTATATGGACGATCTCATCTTCATACTTTTCACAGGGCAAGTATACGGAGAGTCTCGATTATGCAAACCGTCTCAACCTGATAGATTCTACTTTTGATGTTACCGTGGTGGAGGGAGTTCAAAAACTGGCCATGGAAATTTCACGTTTACGAACCACCCTTTAGTCAGCCGGTAAAACCGGTTTTATCATTTTATGTCAAATGAATTCTGCTTCACAGAAAAAGTGGATGAAGCTCGCCTTGGTTGAGGCGAACAGGGCGTTTGATATGGAGGAAGTCCCAGTTGGGGCTTTAGTGGTAAAGGGGAATCATCTTATAGGCAAAGGGCACAACCAGTGTGAAATGCTCAGTGACCCCACAGCTCATGCGGAAATCATTGCTATCACCGCTGCTTGTGCTTCCCTGGGTAATTGGCGACTAGAGGGGTGCAAGCTTTATGTTACGAAAGAGCCGTGCGCCATGTGTGCCGGTGCAATTATTAATTCACGGCTGGATCAGGTCATTTTTGGCTGTTACGATGAAAGAGAGGGGTGCTGCGGGTCTCTTTATCAGCTTTGTAGCGATCCCAGGTTTGCCCACAAGGCAGCGGTGAAGGGGGGCGTGTTGGAGAAAGAGTGCGGGTCCCTTCTTACCACCTTTTTCAATTCCCGTCGTCAATCCTAAATTTAAGTATCATCTGTAAGAAAGGGTGACCTGTTGGTGATACTTTTTCGGTTTTTGGAGAGATGGCAGAGTTTGGTTTAATGCGGCGGCCTCGAAAGCCGTTGTCCTGATTTTCGGGACCGGGGGTTCGAATCCCTCTCTCTCCGCACTTCTACTTTATAAAAATTGGTGCCATCGTGATCGTAGGGTTGCAATCTTGTTATTGTCTACTTCAGCATAAGCATCTTCCTGACGTCCATGAATGAACTACTTGACATCCGAACGATGAACATCCCCGATGCTACCAGGCGGCCCCTGTCGTCCTTTCCGTTCCAGGTGGCGGAATGAAATCCTGGCGACATTTCTTTACTCACGAGTGTTCTCACTTTTCCGCCCAACAAATCATAAATGGCGATTTCCACGTAAGTTGGTTCGGGGATATCGTAGGCGATTGTAGTGACAGGATTGAAAGGGTTAGGACTGTTCTGATGCAGAGCAAACTGTGTTGGAAGAGGAGAGTCAAACAGTGTCACCGAACCGCTGGATATCAAATCCCCGGTTGAGCTGAAGAATCGGTAACTGAGATCTATCTCCATTGCCGGATCGTCCATAGAAAAGGAAAGAGCAGGAACACTTGCTTTAGTCGGTTCTGGGAATAGTCCAAAGTGAATAATCTGGTGCTTGCCGCTTGCGCTTTGCCGGGAGAGGAACAGGCCGTTTTCCGATATTTCGCCATTTGTTAGCCTTATCCTGCTTTGTGATTGGATCTCCATTTCACCAGACTGTGCGTTGCGGGGAAGGGTGACAGCAAAGCCTCCGGGTGTGATCTTTGCGTCCAGAGGTTGGCCCATTTGGAAGGCAGAGGTGAGAGATGTGTCGCTTGTATTGTTGGACCACCTCCACATACGGGCAAAAGCCATGGCATCTCGAAGATCTACAGTGCCATCTGGGGCCGGATAGAAGTGTGGTGGATCACCCGTTACGGGAGCTATATCAGTGTTCTTCCATTCTTCGGCAAACTTACTGACATCACTCACATCCACCTTCAGGTTGTCATTGTAATCTCCCATGAGCTTTGCATGAATTTCTACTTTTATGCTATCGGTCACCAATTCTCTCAGATCTGTAACATCTGTCAGTATGAACGTGAGCGAATCCATGCTGACTAAAGGAGGTTCTATAAAAAGAACCAGTGTATCATTCCGCAAGTCAGTAGCAAATTTTACAGTATCAGTTCTAATCGCGGAAGCGGAGACATTTGGTAAAGAGGAGAGAGGTTCTGAAAAGATAATACTCACTTGACTTGTGTCAGCCAGTAGAATCCGGTCGTATGATCGTTCCGGGAGAGAGGGCGGCGTAAGATCAACATATACTCCATCACTCAAAATATCAGAAAAATTATTAGCAACGTCAAAAGCTCTTACGGCAATATAATAATATTGGTCATCTTGCAGCGGAGGAGATAGACTTATAATTCTTGTAGTCGAGTCTGTCTCCGGCACTGACCAATCCACTAGGGCGGTCGAATCGGAATCCACAATGGCAAATTGGTAACGATCAATCCCGCTCAAATTATCCGTGAATCCCCACCAGTATGCGGCCAGACTTGTACTGTCATTTACCCAATCCCTGTCTTGTTTATTTACAGATACAGAAACGGTTTGCATTGGTTTGGATTCCGAAAAAAGGTCGTAGGGCCTTCTTTGGAGGGGTCAAGTCCACTGTTACACCGTTACTCGCAACGGTATCGGATGAATTACCGGCGCTGTCTGTGGCTATCAGTGACAAGTAATAAGTAGAATCTTCCGCTAAAGCTAATCCGGTATGTGCCAAAGAGTCCTGAATACCGATCTTGGTCCAGCTGACAACAGTGGTATCTCCCGGGGTTGTGCCGATGGTGTATGTGTATGAAGCCACACCACTGGCCACACCACTGCTCAGTGTATCGACAAACTCCGTCCAGTTGGCGAAATAAGCATCGGCGGTGTTGTAAAAAGTGAGGTCAGTTCCAGCATTGGTAGATCCGTCGTAAACTACACCGGCAACGGGCTTTAAAAGATCCATGGTGATGCCGTCAGAGGTGGCTGTATCAGACTTGGCAGTGAAATCTGTTCCTCGGGTGCTAAGGTAGTATGTGAATCCTTCAATGAGGTTAAGGTTTGTTACGGTCACGGATGTGTCACCGACAACGGTCCAATTAACTGTATTGTTTAGATTACTTAAGGATGTACCCACAGCGTATTGATAACTGACGGCACCATTATCCTGAAACGGGTTCCAGTTGAAAGAAAGGGTAGACCGGGAGCTCCACCAGTCCACATCAGTAGTATCGGAGTTACCATCCCTGATGGCACCGGCAACCGGCCGTGAAAACGGAACGGCGGAAACTTCACTGGAGTAATCGCTTATATTCCCTAATGTATCCAACGCTGCGAGGCGGTAATAATAGGTTGTGTCATTGTCTCTTCCCGTAATCGTTTTGGATATATCGTCCACAGTCAGGGTAGAGTCAACAGTCGTTGTGGGCGATGAGGATTTATCCTCGTATATCCTGTATTTCCCGAAATCAGTGCTGAGGGTCACCAATGAATTTCCGGCCGTGGCCGACAAGCCCGTGGGAGCAGCGGGGGCAATACCATCCACAGTAATGGTGTGTGCTGCTTCAAGATTGGTAGTTGGTGAAAAAATTATCATGGCATTTCCTGTCGAGTCTGTTAGGGCTGGTGAATTGCCAATGGCACTGAGAGAGATTGTCATTACCGATAGTGCATCCGTTTGATCTCCCTTATTAACGGTGTAGGTTCCGGCAATGGAGGTCGTTAGTCCAAAGGGCTCTATAGAAATTGTTCTGTCCGTGGACCCAGTCTCAAGCTCGATGACCAGTTCTGCGTCGATGAGTTTAACTTTTTCGGGGAGGTTGTTCTCATCTACAAAGTTGAGTGTAATATTAATTATACTATCTTTTTTATAACTTCCATTGGCCGTGGTGGACGTGACTGAAGAAATGGTGGGTGGGGTGATATCCTGGCCCATCAGCGATCCCAGCAATAGGGTGAGAACGATTGTATTAACTTTTCTTTGCAACATCCAGAACACCGTACAGGAGACTTTTTATTTCAATGGGGTTATCGTGCTCATCCACAAATTCACACTTGTCAGTGTATTCTAGGATAATCTTTCCTGGCGCTATTGCTTCAAACTCCACTACCGCAAGGCTCCCCGTACCGGTAACATTTTTAAGGCTGTCAACGCCGAAACTGATTGTGTAGATATCGAGCAGACCTTCAGCGGTATCATTTTCAAAGTAAAAGCCGGGTTCAGTAAGAGAGTTAAGGAATTCACCTTTTGTGACCGATTTGAGATTCAGTTTCTGCTGTTCATAATTGATCTGGATATGGGCGCCGCTGAGGCCCGTTACTCCCATGGCGAATACCTGCAACTGAGCGGATGATCCCGCTTCCATGGGTATGCTGTCAGGATAAAAGACGATGGCGGGTAGTTCAATATTGAGTTCTTCCGCAGTGGTGAGGTCTAGAGAGTTATCGAAGTTCACAACGGGGAGTTCTTCGCAACTCAACAAAAGAGCCAGGAGAGATAGAAAGCAGAATTTATTCAATGGTAAATGTCAGTCTCAGCTGAGTCTCACTGTTGTAGGGGTTATGTGAAAAACGTATGGAAATTTCCCTTAGGATTTCTTCAGTTGAAGGGGACATGATGTTGGCCTGCAAAATATTGAGCGCCCAGAGCGAGAAGATGATCTGCGTCAGCTGTCTCCTTTGGTCAATGGATGTTTTAGCGTTGTCGTAAGTTCTCACCATCTGGTTCCGGTAAGAGAAGATTGAATCCACGTTAGTGGATGCCTGGTAAAAACCTTCAAATACATAAAATTCATCATATGAGTCCTTGTAGTTCAAGTAATGGTTTAATGTCGCTGCCCCCAGAGAAAGCTGCGTGGCCATCCATAGGCCGCCCCACAGTTTTCGTTTAAGATAGAGCTGGCCCAATCCCGGCACAGCGGTGGAGAGAAGGGTTGCTCTAAGTCTCGTCCTCCTTTCCGTAATACCCTGGAGTGCTAGGGATCTTTCCTCAATATACTGATGCTGAAACTGCAGCTCTTGGGGCATCTGCTTAGAGAACAGTTCATAAGCCATAACTTCCACTTCAGGGATTAGGCTTTCTTCTTCACCGGCAAAGTTAAATGTGTGTTCTTTTTCCACGGCAGTGTCCGCCATTACCACCACTTTCCCGTTTAGCTTGTACAGTTCACCGTCTTTCCAGATGGAAGAGACGATGACTTTCTCCGCACCAAGCAGTTCACCCACCTCTCTGGCGCACCACTCTTCAGCGCACCACCGATTGTTCACTTTATCTCCCGATAGAACCTCCCGTACCTTATCAATAGGTATAATACTTTCGCCGATCTTACTGCTAACCACCTCTCTGAAATGCTCTGAAAGGGTGAGGGCGTCCGTTTCTGGGATCTCCACCGGAGCGATATCCAGTATTGCAAGCTGCTGGCCATGAGACAAAGACAGAGCAAGAACCAGCAGAAGAAAACTTCGGTGGACTTGTACGCTTTTCATGATAGTGGGGCAATTTACACCATGTGCGGAAAAAGTCCTCGTCGGCGCTTATGACATTCCAAAGGAGGTCAGTTTCTACTTAATTTTTGAACAGGATCAGCTACAATGACTGACAACATGAACAAAACCCGGCCCGTTAAAGCATTTATTTTCTTTATCACCTTCGGGGCAATCCTTTTCGCGGTACCGGCAGCTGATTCAGCTATTGTTATCCAGACAGAGGAACTACTTCTTGGCAATGAAGTCAAGGCCTCCGGACAGAAACTTATGGCTCAGTCAGGCGGTTTTACCCGAATCCACGATGATTCCTCTTATGAACTTAGGACGGTTGTTATCGGTATCCATGGCACCAAATCTCAGGGTTATGAATGGGTGGGGCCTCTGAAAAATCTGGCTCGAGAATACAGGCACACATACTTCTACCGTTATAACTGGGATGTCTGTCCGGACAGTTCGGCACTGCAACTCTCAAAGGACCTCATAGATATCACGGGACAAATTCCCGGTGTTGACAGGATTGTTCTGTTTGGTCACAGCTCCGGCGGGTTGGTGGTTACATATCTGGCTTCATTGATGCACATAAACATCCCGGTGGAAATTCACACTATTGCTTCCCCACTTAAAGGATATGCCAGGCTTAACAAAAGATGTGAACTACCAAAGCTACGGGATGGGGTCCTCAGTTTTCCTCAATGGGAAGAAAATGTTGCTCACTTTCAGTGGCGGACACAACATATGCTGGATAATGCATTCAACCGTCTGAAACAGGATCCTCAGGACGTCAATTTGTACAATAGCGAAGTGACACTCTTGCCGGACACCATGAACGGCAGACGCTTGGGTCATAACTGGTCCATTACCTGGGTAATTGATGAACATCTCCGCATTCCTCACAAACCGTAAAGCCGATTTGGTTTGAAACTCTTTACCGCGGTGATTAAACTCTCTCTCCGTGGTAAGGCTCGTAGGTTTCATATTACTCATCACTGTAGGTACGATCTCTGGGCAGACCGGTGACGTCCGCTATTTCCGGTCCGAGCGGAAGTTTCTGAGTGGTGTAGAAATCTCTGAGAATGACCTCGGTTTCAGGTCATTTATCCAGGCCCGTTACGACGAAGACGGGAAACTCGTCCGGAAAGCCTTTTATAAACGCCGGAACCGCCTCGACCGGTTTGAGACATTCCAGTATGACACCACAACCGGCCAGCTGCATCTCAAATCTCTTTTCTCAGCTGACAGCTCACTTCAAAGGTATACCCAGTTTGGTTCGGAAGAGATCATGTCCGACAAGTTCATCCGCTATACTTACGACATCAGCACTGTTCAGGATTACGATGATCGGTTCACTTCCATTGAATACAGACCCGACAGCAAGCCGCAGGTTTACCGTTTCTACGATGTGGACGGATTTATGTACGGCGTCATGGAATTGAAATACGATGACGATGGTCACGTGCGCCAGGAAGACTGGATTGTCATGCCATCAAAAAAAGTGGTACGGCGGTATGTGAAAAACTTTGATGCCCGTTCCGGCGAGACGGACGTATGGGAGTACGATTCTACTCTGACAGTGGTGAACAGCATGACCATTGATTCTGACGGTTTTGCGCCTGTTATCACACTTTCTTTTCCGGAAGACGGTCTTCCTGTTAACGAACCAAAGCTAACCTATCATCTCAAGGAAGATCTTGCAAAAGGGACCGTCATTTGGGAGTGGGCTGGTGGCAAACCCGATACCCTGTCACCTCACGTGGCCGAATTGATTGCGTCAGAGCGGAGTCGCGGAGAACATCGGGATAAACTTTTACGCTATGCCCCAAAACTCCAGGACAGCACATCTTATAAGATGAGATTTACCGGAGTGGGAGAGAGCAGTTATCCCGCCCGGGAGATCTTGCTGACGAGGGTCCCTTACGACACCACCCCGCCTATTTACACCGCCGATGCGCCTCAGTACTCAAGCCGGCCAGTCATCTCTTACTCTCTTAATGAGGCACTGTCAACAGCCGAAGTGGTCTGGGTCTGGGAGCAGGGCGCGCGCGATGAAAGTGCTCCTCATATCATTGGGCTTTCAAGAGGAATGTTAGAAGAAGGAGAGCAAGACTCGGTCATACTTGGAGACGATATCCAGCTTGCCGAAGGAACTATATACACGGTTCTCTTTCAGGGTAAAGACATGGCCGGGAATCCCGGTCCTTTTCTGTCGATCAACGACGTGGTCTATGACACTACACATCCGGAGATCTCCTGGCATTTACCTGACAGTAGCGGTTTTGCCAACAGTTCGGTGGTGAGCTTCGTCTCCAGCGAAGACTTCATGGAAGCTCAAATTCGCTGGGAACACGTTGGCGGTATCCCTGATGATGGGGCACCTTATATTGTGGAACTGGAAGGCACCGAGCTTGACGGAGGGGAGCATCTATACGAAGCACTCGCCAACAGTCCCCATCTGGTAGACGGTGCCATATACAGCATCACTATGAACGGAAAGGATCTGGCTGGTAATGAAGCAGCATCTATAGAGGTATCCAATATTGTCTATGACACTTCACCGCCTACATTAGCCACCATCGCACCGGAACCCGGTATCTCCGTTCGCGGCGGGGAAGTGATTTACAACCTCAGTGAAGATTTTGCGTCGGCCGAAATAGACTGGGTTCTTGAGGAGGCTGAAGCTTCTGATTCAAGAAGTGTAAGCATTAAGATTTCAGACGAAGGCCTTGCATTGGGAGATCATCGTCTGGATGACTCAACTTTTGTTGAAAGATTGACCGATGGCGGAATTTTTACGATACAACTGACAGGTCGGGACAAGGCGGGAAATGAGGCTCTTCCCAGTTCTATTTCTAATGTGAAATTTGACATCACCGCGCCCGAGTTTGCAAATGTGACACCATCGGACTGTACCTTTGTCATGTCATCCCACGTCACTTACACTCTCACTGAAGACCTGTCTGAAGGGACAGTCATCTGGACACAAGTGGCGGGGGAGATCGATCTCTCTTCGCCTCAAATGATGACACTGCCGGCCGATGAGTTGACAATTGGTGTGCACGACAGTGTGATGGCTCAGGTGGCACCTTCCCTGCAGGATGGTAGCATATATGTTGTCTCTTTCATGGGTGTTGACCCTGCCGGGAACCGCTCACTTGGGGCCTCCGCGGTAGATGTCATGTACGATATTACCCCGCCTGAAATTGTTTTCACCTTTCCGGACACCGGCAGTCATATTCCAACTTCATCAATTACCTACACCTCAAGTGAACGGCTGAAAACCGGTCAGGTTGTATGGGAATGGGTGGACGGTATACTGGATGTTAAGGCGCCCCATATCATACCTCTGGAGGCAGCTGAACTGTCGAAAGGAGAACACGAAGGCTTTATCCTTGCGAAAGCACCGAAGCTGGTTTCCGGGGGTGTCTATCAGATAACCATAGAAGGGACAGACTTGAGTGGTAAAAGTTCCGAACCTAGAGTAGCCACCAGGGTAACATTCGATGATACACCGCCAGAAGTTCTCCTTACATTTCCTTCCTCCGATTCTTACAGAAATCGCCCCTCTATAGGTTATGAACTGAGTGAAGCTCTATCCTCTGCCTCCGTCATCTGGCAAAGAACAGACGGGGAAGAGGATGTGAGTTCACCTCACGTTGTATCGCTCGAATCTCTGGAACTGTCCGGTGGACCTCATGCTGATTCTTTACTGATCCATATTCCATTTTTGAAGGATGGTGCCGTTTATGACGTTCAGATGGTAGGTGTCGATAGTGCCGGTAATGTTTCAGACACGGTATCGGTGGCCGGAATCATCTACGACACAACTCCTCCTGAACTTATTGTCAGTTATCCCATCGCTTCCACACCGACACGTAATTATGATGTGGCGTACACGGTGTCAGAAGATTTGATCTCTGGTGAGGTGATATGGGAATGGAGCGGCGGTGAGAACGACAGTGTGGGGCGTCACGTTCAAACTCTTTCTGGTGAAGAACTGAGGGTTGGAGATCATGAAAGATCCGCCATCATCGGTGTACCGCCGGGACTTGTTGAAGGTGCTGTCTATAATATCACCGTGAATGTCATGGATATGGCCGGTAACAGTTCAGCACCGATACTTGTTGAGAATGTTATCTACGATGCCACAGCTCCGGTTTTTGCCAAAGTTTCTCCTGATAGCGGTGCCTACGTCAATTCCACCGGTATAACTTATCACATCAGCGAAACAATTTTGTCTGGGTCTGTCATATGGGAGTCCGAGTCCCCGGAAATGGACACTGGCACATTGTTGAATTCCAGGGAGATGAACTGAAAAGTGGTCTACATGAAGCCGTCATCCTGGCCAATGCACCGGATCTTTTAGATGGTGCCATATATACGTTGAAGATCACCGGTTCAGATGCGGCCTGGAATAATTCAGATACTGTCACTGTCACTCAAATCACTTACGATGCTCAGCCTCCGGTGGTGGGGATGCCAGAACCGATGGCCGGCACCTTTGTCTCTTCATCCATGTTGTCATATGATTTTAGTGAACCGATGTTTTCGGCTACGGCTCATTGGGAACACACAGGCGGTTCGAGAGATCGGGACAGTCTTCATGTGGTCGATTTTGTCCCAAATGAATTGACAGAAGGTGATCACCCTGAGACAAAATTTTTCAATGAGCCAGAATTGGTTGAAGGTGGAATATACAGGTTGACAGTCACCGGTACCGATCTTGCGGGCAACATGTCAGAACCGGTAGTGATTGATAAGCTGACCTTTGATGCCACAGCGCCCATTTTTGCCGATGTGATACCTGCAATGAATTCATACATAAACGCGCCGCTGGTAGGTTTCTGGCTAAGCGAGAACCTGTCCGAAGGAAGTCTCACATGGCAGCAGGTTGGAGGGGAGGATGACCCCAACTCACCTCATGTTTCGACTCTGACAGGTCCGGAGCTGAATTCCGGGACCCATGTTCTGAGTCGCTTAAGGGAAACACCGGAACTTGTTGACGGTGCCATCTATGAAGTGAATATAGTTGGTCTCGATCCCGCCGGGAACTTATCCGAAACTGTCCAAATTGACTCTGTTCATTTTGACATTACCAAGCCTGTTATCGTGATGGAAAATCCACTGACAAACAGTTATGTCAATTCGCCCAACATTAATTATAGCTTAAGTGAGGAAATTTCGGAAGGTTCACTCGTATTCCAGCGGAGCGCAGGAAGTGCCGATCCCGGTTCACCGCACAGGGTTACAATTCCTCAGATACAGCTCTCCATGGGGCCGCATGCATCCCTTGATTCGACTGTATGGCCCGACCTTAATGACGGTACCGTCTACCGCATTACCTACACAGGTGTTGACAGGGCCGGTAACGAAGCTGAGGCCGTTGTTTTAGAAGGAATTGGCTATGATGTAACACCTCCAGTTATTTCAAATCTCACACCATCTGATAGCAGTGCTGTAAATCATACCCGATTTTCATATAACCTGAGCGAGCAGATAGTGGAGGGAACTGTCACATGGACCTGGCTGGACGGACCGGAAGATATCGGTTCGCCTCATTCGGTAAATCTGGTTGAAGACCATATGGATGAAGGTTTATCCGGAGAGATCGAACTGGATACAGCGCCGGTTCTGGTTGACGGTGCCGAATACTTACTTGAATTGATGGGGAGGGATGCGGCGGGCAACCGGTCGGAAACGGCAAGAGTGTCAAATCTACGTTACGATTTGACACCTCCCGTGTTTACGGTCACTTATCCTACGACGGACATTTACGTTCTTGATTCTCGGGTAGCTTACGGCCTATCTGAACCATTAGCTGAGGGGCGCGTCACCTGGTCACAGACTGACGGCGCTGCAGACAGCCGTTCACCACATGATTTACTGTTGTCCGGAGAAGAACTTTCCACGGAACAGCTTGATAGGCTTCTAACCTCTGTACCCTCATTGACAGACGGTTCCACTTATTCGGTTACTTTTAACGGCACAGACGCCGCCGGCAATAAGGCGGAGGAAATAGTGGTCAACGAAGTAAAAGTTGACTACACACCGCCAGTTCTGACTCTGAACTCACCAGTATCAGAGTCTGCAATAAAAAATACATCCGTAGCATTCACTATAAGTGAAAATCTCAAGGATGCATCTATGCTCTGGACGCATGTGGATGGTCCCAACGATCCTTCCTCACCGCACGCCGTCCCGCTGGATTCTGATGAATTAGCAATGGGAGAACATCCAGAAGGGGAGCTGATCTTTCCGCCTTTACTGGTGGATGGCGGACTCTACAATCTTGCATTTGCGGGTTTTGATTATGCCGGGAATGTGTCCGATACGGTGAGGGTTGAAGAACTCCGTTATGATGTGACACCACCCGTTATAGCGCTCAGTGATCCAAGGCCGGACACATTCCTCAATAAGATTCTTCCTTCTTATTCATTGTCCGAACAGATGCAACAAGCATCCTTTGTCTGGACACGTACAGACGGTTCAGATGATGCTGCTTCTCCTCACACATCTGAATTGACTGAAAATGAACTAACTTCTGGAGAGCATGAAGCGGTAGCGTTGATGAACCTCCCGGTTCTGGCTGACGGTGCCGTCTACACCCTTACTTTCAATGGTATGGATATGGCAGAAAATGATGCCCAAAAGGTGTTCATTGAGAGGATCGCTTACGATATAACCCCGCCCTTAATCACCATCACCGGGCCCGAACCGAATGTTTATATCGACGAGCCGTTAATATCCTTGAACCTGAGTGAAAATATGGGATCAGGTCAGATCATCTGGCGGGATATAAGGAACCCCGCCAACAGTCAGACAATGATAATCAGCGGTGATCTTCTTGCAGCGGGTGAACATCTGGAAGTGAATCTCTCCGATTCAGTTACCCTCAGCGACGGCAGCATCTATTCACTTCTTTTGTCCGGTTATGACAAGGCAGGTAATGAAGCCGTTCCTGTCTCGGTTGAAAATATCGGCTTTGATACATCGCCACCCACACTAACCATTAACTCGCCGGCTATGGGTGACTATATCAATGCACCTGAACTTACTTACAATCTTAGTGAAACTCTCATGGAAGGGGCCATTACCTGGACAAGGACGGGCGGGGAGGCCGACGGTTCTTCACCATGGATCATCAACATGTCCGATGAAGCACTTTCAACAGGAGACCACCCTGATTTTGCTTCACCGGAAATGTCTTCTCTTGTTGCAGGTGCCGTCTATTCTGTTACTATCACGGGTGTTGACTTAGCCGGTAACGATGGAACGCCAGTCGTTATAACGGACCTCAATTATGATGATATTCCACCTACAATTGCTGTGAATTATCCGGAGACTGACCTGTTTGTGAACAACAAGGAAGTGGCTTTCACACTGTCTGAATTGCTCAGAGATGCTTCCGTTACTTGGTCTCGAGTGGGAGGCAATGAAGACCCCATTTCACCACACGAGGTGACTCTCACCGAAGCCGAGAGAGGAGGAGGGGATCATCCCAGGGTGGGCCTTTCCCAGTCCCCGAATCTCACTGACGGCTCCCAGTATGACATTGCATTTACTGGAGAGGACCTTGCCGGTAACGCAGCAGATGGTGTTTTGGTCTCTGGCATCATTTACGACGTCTCCCTGCCGGTTGTTGCCATTGAAATACCTGCCAGCATGTCCGCCATCAGTTCAAGTGCAATGACTTACACACTGTCAGAAGTGATGAGAGAGGGCAAGGTGGTATGGACTCAGGTTGCCGGCGCTTCGGACGGCGGCTCTCCACACGAAATTTCACTCACTTCTTCTGAGATGGCTCAAGGTACCCATGAGTCTGTGACGCTGTCAACGCCACCGTCAGTTATGGATGGGGCTATTTACAGGATTACTTTCTCAGGAATTGACAGAGCCGGGAATGAGAGTGAAACTGTCACTATGGAACAGATCATGTTCGATGTAACACCTCCAACCATTGTCGCCTCATCGCCCACGCCAACGTCCCTGGTAAACTCAACGGCCTTCTCTTACAGACTTAGCGAGACGCTATCTGAAGGTACGGTCACCTGGACTCGATCAGGTGGTGAAGCCGATCCTCTGTCGCCCCATGAAATACTGCTTTCTGGTTTGGAGTTGGCGCAAGGGGAACATGCGGATATTATTTTATCCAGACCCCCCAATCTGGTGAGCGGTGCGGTTTACTCAGTTTCATTTTCGGGTAAAGACCCCGCTGATAATTCAGCCTCAGGGATGTCCATTGAGGCTGTCACTTTTGACAATTCAGCGCCAGTTTTAGCCCTTGAGATCCCTAACAACGCTGTCGCGATTAGTTCACCCAGTGTCAACTACTCTTTAAGTGAAAAGCTTGCTTCGGGCTCAATCAATTTTGAGAGAACCTCAGGAGTGAATGATCCAAATTCGCCCCATGAAGTAATATTAACTGGTGATGAACTCTCAGCAGGTAATCGCTCAGCGTTCACACTCACCAACAGCCCGACCCTTATGAACGGTGCAAGTTACAGGATTACACTCAAAGGGAGAGACGCCGCCGGAAATGCAGGCGATCCAGCAACCCTTTCCGGCATTCTCTATGATGCTGTGCCGCCGGTTTTAACACTGGAATCGCCCGTTTCTGAGAGTCACATAAACAAGCTTGACGTTTCATACTCGCTGTCAGAAACCTTGACAAAAGCGACAGCCACATGGACTCAAACTGCTGGGAATTCGGACCCGCTGTCGCCGCGGGTTATTGAGCTCACTGTTCCGGAAATGGGGAAGGGGAGTCGTTCCGCCATCCTCACTAATCAGGCTCTGCTCACGGATGGAGCAATCTACACCCTGTCAATGGCCGGATCCGATGCGGCGGGTAATGAGGCAGTGGTAGCGACCGTTACCAGCCTGAACTATGATGTAACACAGCCTCAATTTTCAAACGTTTCAGCCAGTGAAGGCTACACCAATGCTAGGACCATTTTCGAAGAGCAACACCCTTTGTTTAAGGATATCGTCTCACCCAGTGAAGGTTACACCAATGCTAGGACCATGAGTTACACCCTGAATGAAACCCTTATGGAGGCTTCTATCATTTTCAGTACTGTTGGAGGAGTGCCTGATCTCAATTCACCTCATACCGTGCCATTATCGGGAAATGAATTAACTGCCGGTGCGCATGATAATATTGATCTTACTGAAGTACCTGAACTTGTGAGCGGTGCCAGCTATATCATTAACTTTTCAGGGGTCGATGCCGCCGGAAATCCGTCTGAAGAAGTACAGATCGGTCCTTTGCTTTATGATAATACACCTCCTGCAATTACTGTCACTGGCCCGGTGGCGGGAAGCTCGGTAAACAATTCCATTATCAGTTACGAGCTTTCGGAAGCTTTGTCGAGCGGAACTGTCTCATGGGAACCAGCAGGGGGTAATCCGCAGGTAAAAACACTTTCCGGGAGGGAGATTGAAGCAGGGCTTCATCTTGATCTCACGTTGAGCGATTCACCTTCCTTGGCAGATGGCACCGCTTACTCCCTCACTTTTAAAGGAAGTGACATGGCAGGCAATCAAATGGAAACAGTGGTTGTTTCGGATGTGACCTTTGACATTACACCGCCTAAGATAAATGTCGATTTTAGTGGTAGTGCTCCAAGCAGGGGGCTTTTCATTTATGGTTCACCTGTTGGCCTCAACTTTAATGAGGACATGGGAGAAGTGACTTTCCGATGGGAACGGGAAGGTGGAAGCGAAGATTCCGGATCACCGCATATACTCAATGTGGCTGAAGCCGATTTGGGCCAAGGTGATCATGCTGAAGTGAAGATTCCCGGTTCAGAGAAAGTTCTTATCGGTACATCATATACTCTTACTGTTGAAGGTAATGATAAGGCTGGCAATCCAGGCAAAGCACAAAAGGTGGAGAACATTGACATCGTCAGGAACCTTGATGGTGAATGGGCTTATCAGGGCATTGCTATCATTTTATGGGAATTCAGTGGTGGTGAAGATTTCAGCCAGGGTGTTCTATTCGGAAATACCCTCAGTGATAAAAAACCAGGTAAATACGCTATAGACTGGACAAAACGGCCATTTCGGCTGGCTATAAAATATGATGATGGCTCACGCAGGTATGGGCTTTTTGAATTTATCGGCCACAACAAACTAAGGGTTGTATCATCTTCTGAAAAAAGACCATCTTCCTGGTCTGACGGCGATTACTTCGAATTTGAGTTCAGAGAAAATAATATTCCCTAATCCTCCGTTTTCTCTCACATTTCGATTAAGTTCCCACCGAATTTTTTAACATTTATTACAGTTAGGAGAAATTGATGGCTAAAGGAACAAGCTTTGCTGAAAAGGCGAAAAGAGGTGCAAAAAAAGAAAAAGAATTCACAGTAGTCAAGCTTGTGAAATCTGTTGTTTCAGAAAAAACTGGGCATTACCGCTTTCAAGAATCTATGTTGAAAGTCCCCGCGGGTAAGAGTGTGGATGCTTACCTCAAGGAGTTGGAGTCCGGACCTATTGAAGAACTTGAGGAAGTTTCTGATGCTCAGAAACCTGAATCTGGTGAGCCTCAGTTGGAAGAAGTGGAGGAGCCAGGCGATGAACCCGCGGGCGAAAAAGTGGAAGCTGAGACATCTGAGGTAGATCCGGCTGAAATATCTGATGAAGAAGAAGTACCGAATGAAGAAAATGCTGAAGGTGAAGAGGGCGACAATGAAGCTGAAGAACTGGTAGATGAACTCCAGGATGTAGACTCTGAAACCACTGAGGAAGAATCTGTAGAAGAATTTGTTCATGAAGAAGCGTCTTCCGAAGAAACTGTAGATGGTGAACAGGCCGAGTCAGAAGAAGAGGAATCAGAAGAATCTTCCGAAGAGAAACCAAACTGATTTTATCTCTTCATTATATATTGATTACTTGATATTTGGAGAGGTGGCCGAGCGGCTGAAGGCGCACGCTTGGAAAGCGTGTGTGCGTTTACGCGTACCGCGGGTTCGAATCCCGCCCTCTCCGCTCTCTTAAGCCCGTCTCCCTGACGGGTTTTCTCTCTATAGTTGACACTTTCCCA
>JYMV01045238.1_pt1 | contig 22604 bp, 20 predicted proteins | sample 338911 | NCBI WGS metagenome assembly JYMV01 (sample SAMN03354496, study PRJNA234377) | hydrothermal vent metagenome | biome: Deep sea; feature: Hydrothermal plumes at the Eastern Lau Spreading Center, Western Pacific Ocean; material: Seawater | place: Tonga | collected 2009 | depth 2000 m m
TGACCGTGCCATAGAACGTGTGTCTCCTAAACTAATAAATAATGTTGGCTTAATTTACGAACGGCTTCGTTGGCGGCGTAAAAAGGGCAAGAATAAATTTGCTCAGGAGTTATTGCAATCGACCCCCGAAGATCTCGTTCATCCTTTACTTTGGTGGCGTGAGAGAAATATTTTAGCCCGCAGAGCACTATATGATGGCGATATATCCGAAGCTTACTTACTGGTCAAAAACCACGGATTAGGGATGTCATACAGATCCGGATATATCGAAGCTGAATGGTTGGCTGGTTGGATAGCTTTACAATTCTTGGAAGAAAAAAATCTTGCTTTTCAGCATTTTCAAGCTGGCTATAGAGCTTCAAATTTCCCCATTAGCAAATCGCGGTGTGCCTACTGGGCAGGTCGGGCTACAGAATTACGTGGTAAAATTAATGAAGCTCAAAAATGGTATGAATTAGCTTTCAAACAACAGAGCACATTTTATGGTCAACTCGCAGCTAATCGCCTAAATTCAGAAGAGGCGCTAACACAATTTTCGGATAAGAAATTTGATAACTCAGAAGCAGTGCAATTTAATAATCATAAATTTGTGATGGTGGCGCGCATATTAGGTGAGGCAGGAATGAAAGATATGTTACGTCCATTTATCCGTCATCTCAATAAGCACGGTACCACTAAGAAATGGCGGATGTTGGTGGCGAAACTATCATCTTCATTGGGAAGGCCAGATCTTGCTATACTTACAGCCAAGAAATCTCTTCAAGCAGGTTTTAATCTAATGGAATTAGGGTATCCAATTCTAAAGTATAAGATTAAAACAGGTTTGGAAGCATCTTTAATTCACGCAATTATTCGGCAAGAAAGTGAATTTAATCAAAGAGCTGTCAGTAATTCAGGAGCGATGGGATTAATGCAAATTTTGCCGAGGACAGCTGCCCACCTAGCAAAAAAGTATTCCTTACCTTATTTGCGCGCCAATTTAACTAGAAAAAGAGAATATAATTTAAATCTTGGTCAATTCTATATTCGGGAGTTACTGGAACAGTTTAGTAATTCCTATATCTTAACTTTAGCTGCCTATAATGCTGGCCCCACTCGGGTGAGGCGCTGGATCAAGAGTAATGGTGATCCGAGGGAATCGGATATTGATCCCATCGACTGGATTGAGAAAATTCCCTATCGGGAAACCAGGAATTATGTTCAGAGAGTTATAGAAAATCTTCATGTTTATAGACACCTTATTAAAACCGATAACATCCAATTCAATCCAGAAAATGAACTTCGTCGTTGAGTTCTAAATCTTACCCAACTGTTTTCGATATTCAAGCTGCCGAGGATAGGTTGTCAGACCAAGTGATACAGACGCCTATATTGGAATCTTCTCAACTTAATGAACAGTTAGGTTGCCGCTTGCTTCTAAAAGCTGAGGCGCTTCAAAGGACAGGTTCCTTCAAATTCCGAGGGGCATACAATAAGATATCTCAGATCCCCACTCACCAACGTTTCAAAGGTGTGGTTGCCTACTCGTCTGGCAATCATGCCCAAGGGGTTGCTGCAGCGGCACAGATATTCGACCTTCCAGCAACTATTGTCATGCCATCAGATGCTCCAGATATCAAAATCCAAAATACAAGAAGTTATGGAGCTGATATCGAGTTTTACGACCGCAAAATTGGAAACCGCGTTAAGATGGCAAAACGTATTTCTGATGAAACTGGTGGTCTTTTGATCCCGCCATACAACGATCCTGATATTATAGCTGGGCAGGGTACAATAGCACTAGAGCTTATACGCCAGAGTGAGGAATTAAATGTTAAACTTGATATAGTGATGGGGCCTAGCAGTGGTGGTGGTATGATGAGTGGCTGTTCTCTGGTTCTCAAACATTACGACCCTAGGGTAATGTTATATTGTGTTGAACCAGAAAACTACGACGACATTGCTCAGTCATTGGCGTGTGGCCAACGCATGAAATTAAAACCTAAGAGGCACTCAATTTGTGATGCATTACTTCTTGAAACGCCTGGGGACCTTACGTTTCAAATTCTGAAGGAACTAAATGTGGGTGGCTTGGTTGTCTCGGATCAGGCCACAGTCCACGCTATGCTAGTTGCATTTCAAGCTTTCAAGATTGTACTTGAACCGAGTGGGGCTATTGCACTGGCAGCTGCTCTTGAGCAAAAAATCAACCTCAAGGGGAAAACGGTTGCTGTGATTTGTACTGGTGGGAACGTAGACCCTAGCCTCTTTCAGAAGGCCTTAATGGTTAAATAATTTTATGCGATAATATAAGGCTCTAGTTTTGGAGGTGGAGGGTCAAGATTTTCTTTTGAACTTCCCTTGACTAAAAGGGTGATGGGGTTTTCACCCTCTGTTTTATCGTCTGTTGGTTCAGTCCGTCTGCAATGGCCCTCAAGGCGGGCCCCGTTCTCTATGGCAAGTTTTTCATGAAGGATATCACCCTTCACGTTGGCTGTTTTAGCTAATGAAACGGATTTAGCGTTAATTTGACCTGTTATTTTTCCATGTATTCTCACGCTGTTTGCAAAAACTTCCCCAACAACATTGGCGGTTGCGCCGAGTATCAATGTATCAACTTTAATATCTCCTGTGAAAGTGCCGTCAATTTGAACCTCACCGTTGGAGTTAAGATCACCGATAATCGTAAGATCGGAACTTAAAAGCGAGGGCGCAACAGGTACTTTAGGCAATTCAACTTCCGGTTTTACATACTCGTTCTTATTAGTTTTTGTAAACATATTTGCCGGCCTTGATAAAACGCCATGGGTTTTTTTGTTTGCCATTATGGGTAACTTCATAATGCAAATGGGAACCAGTACTGCGGCCTGAATTACCTAGCAGACCTATTTTTTGGCGAAAGTTAACTTCCTGACCACGCTTTACAAGCGTTTTATATAGGTGACCATATCGGGTCTTGAAGCCGCCACCATGATCGATTTCAATGAACTTTCCGTACTTACCCTTATGTCCAGATTTTACTACCTTGCCGGGGGACGTTGCATAGACATTTGCTTTCTTAAAGCCAGTCAAGTCTAGGCCATAATGCATCGCCCAGCGCCTGTTAATTGGGTCTCGTCGTTTACCAAAATGGCTGGATATTGAAAAATGCTCGAGGGGGGGTGAAAAAGGTATAACGCCAACCAATCTCTTCAGCTTGGATAGTCGGTCTAATCTAGCTCCTAAAATATCTATACTCGATTTCAGAAATGCACCAGGTTCATTACCCTGCCGCACTTCTAAAAATGGCCCACCTTGACCAAGCGTTGAGGTTCTCTTTTTTCCAGTTATTAGCTGTTTAGGTTGGATCCCCGTACGACTAATAAACTTCTCCAGAACACCGATTTCGTCAACTGTGGTAAGCGTTAAACGAGCGATAACGTTTTTCTCCGAGTTCTGCAAATTTTCCAGATTTTTTGATAATTCTGAGGTTCTTTCATTTAGCCGTTCATTTAACATTAATGCTGAGTTTCTCTCGGTGAGAGCGCTTTCCAAGCTACCTGAGATTGATGATAGATTACCTTTTAACTTGAAGTTATGTGTATTTAGACTACGCATCCTGTGCTCAATATCTTTGAGTTTAGCTTTTAATTTACCTTTAACAGCTGCGATTTCATCTTGCCGCCTCTTTGACGAAACTAACTCGGTCTCATATTGGCGCTTGGAAGAGACTAATTTAGATTTGGCAGTTGATAAGTTTTGCTGCAAATTTGCATTTTTTTCGACTAAACCTAACATCGACTCGTGATTTTTCTCTAGATCATCTGTTAGAATGGTAAATTTGCTTTGGTAATTAGAAATTTCTGATAATAAACCACGATATACTATTCGGGTTTTCAAGATTTCCATTTCCTTTGCTTCTATTACCTTTCCGCTAACAAAAAAACTAAAAGACGAAAATATTCCCCATCCTGACGTAACTATAATCAATATGAAGCCAGAGATTTGGATCTTTTTTGAGATTTTGACAAACCAAACTTTCCCGTCCGTCCTCATGATTAGTTCACGATCGGGAAGGTACGCATCAAACAAACGTTTTAAGCGACGAATTATATATTTTAACCGCATGTGCGCCTCTTAAGAAGCTTTGGTTGATCTCCGAAATTTGTGTCTGCTAGGTAAAAGATTGGTAGCAAAATCCTTAACTCTTCAGAGAAAAATGCATTACGAAGTATAACGTGGACCGTATCGTCACGGGGAAATTGATGCAAGGGTAAACGTGGAATTTTGAGGTTTACATAAATGACTTGGGGAACCAATGTCCTGCTTTACTCATTACTTTAGCTGATTCAGAGAACTATATTAGGGTTTTAGTGGAGTTTGCCGCTGAATATGCGAGTAACAATTATTTATGAAAACAAAACATAATGGTAATTTTCTAGTATGGGATTAATGAAAATTATAACAAAATGACAATCAAAAGAAGAATCGCCATGTTACTTTCGACATGGTTTGGCTGCGGTTTTTTTAAACCTGCACCTGGCACAAGTGGCTCACTGGCAGCTTTGCCAATAGCTTGGGTACTAACTGAGTTGGGGGGTTATCAAGCACTTGCTGTTGCTGCAATAATTATAACAGCTATCGGCGTTTGGGCTTCAAATATCTATTGCCAAGAACTCCTAGACGAGGATCCCCCTCAAGTGGTAATAGATGAAGTTGCAGGCCAATTGCTGACCCTGTTAGTGGTGCCACCCACGTTCATTAATTATCTAATCGGTTTTGTTCTCTTTAGGATTGCTGACATCGTGAAGCCGTGGCCAGCGAATTGGGTTGACCAAAATATCAAGGGTGGCCTTGGAATAATGTTAGATGATATTCTGGCGGCCACTTATGCAGGAGCAGGACTTTTGATTGCCTTATCTTGGCTCTAAAAAATGGTTAGCATGTATCCTTATTCCATATCTAAAATTGCCAATGAATTAATCGAGACTTGTAAACTCAAGGGTTTAAAAATCGCCACCGCTGAATCTTGTACAGGTGGTCTAATTGCCGGATCATTGACGGCAATTTCGGGATCTTCAGCCGTTTTTGAGCGTGGTTTTAATACCTATTCTAATCAATCAAAATGTGAACTATTGAATGTGTCATTTGATGATATTGTGACATTTGGAGCAGTTAGTGAGCAAGTCGCAGGGAAAATGGCCGAAGGCGCTTTAAAAAACTCGCCCGTACATTTGACAGCCGCTGTAACAGGTATTGCAGGACCGGATGGAGGTTCACCCGACAAGCCGGTTGGCACGGTTTACATAGCCTCCGCTTGTTCGGATCGGGAAACACTGAACAAGATGTTTCTATTCGAGGGTGATCGGGACAAAGTGCGTTTGGATACGGTGAAAGAGGCGTTAATCATGATGTTGCTTCAAGTAGTTGATTAAAATTCGAAATTTGGACCAACTAAATTAACCTATTGTCATATAATTTTCGGTTGAGGTGCTTTAGGCATAGAAATCAAGGGAACCATTTATATCAATTTTGGAGTTCAGGGTCGTTTTTTTGAAGAATAGACGAAATACGCCCTTTCTTCAAAAGAATGGACCATTTTCTTAACAGCTTCATTAAAGACTAAACCTATCATTTTTTGCATTAAATTTGACCGGAATTCGAATTCCACATAAAAATCTACGGTACACGTCCCGTCTGCTTCAGGTAAAAAAATCCAATGGTTGTTTAAGTATTTAAAAGGGCCTCGACTATAAGTCACGTCAATGCGCTCTGGTTCAGTTAGGATGACCCTTGAGGTGAACCCCTCTCTAAATACCTTGTAACCGATTACCATGTCAGCCAGTAATTCATTCCCCTCGCGAGAACGTATACGAGTGCTAATACACCAAGGTAAAAATTCCGAATAATTTTCGATGTCCGAAACAAGTTGGAACATTTGCTCTTGAGTATGAGGGAGGTGTTTTTTTTCGGCGTGCGTCTGCATTCAAGTCATTAGCCAGTACGGGGGGACGCGAGTTTGTTTTGGCGGGCCTGTAACAATATCTTAAAACCTTTGTCAGCGTGATAAGATGAGCGTGTAAGCGGAGTAGCCGAGACGTTCAGAAAACCTTTTGCAGTAGCCAGTTCTGCGTATTCAGAAAATTCATCCGGTGTCACAAATCGATCGATGGAGGCATGTCGAAGTGTTGGTTGGAGGTATTGACCAATTGTAAGAAAGTCTACTCTCGCCGATATTAGGTCATCCATAACCTGAAGAACCTCATGTCTTCCCTCACCTAGGCCTACCATGATACCCGATTTAGTGAATATCCCAGGTGACAACTCTTTAGTTCTTTCTAAAAGTCTCAAACTATGGAAATAACGAGCACCAGGTCGGATAGTGGGATAGAGCCTCGGTACAGTTTCAAGATTGTGGTTGAAGACTTCCGGTCTGGCGGAAAGAGAAATTTCTAAGGCGCCCTCTTTGTTAAGAAAATCCGGGGTTAAGATCTCCACAGTGGTATCTGGAGACATTGAATGAACTAGATGAACACACTTTGCAAATTGGCTCGCCCCCCCGTCTGGAAGGTCGTCCCGATCCACGGATGTGATAACCATATGGCGCATGTCAGCTTTAAGGGCCATGTTGGCTACGTTCATTGGTTCCAATGGATTGACAGGACCTGGCTTTCCTGTACGGACATTACAGAAGGCACATGCGCGAGTACAAATTGCTCCCAGGATCATGACAGTGGCGTGCTTTTGTGCCCAACATTCTCCTATATTGGGGCAGGCCGCCTCCTCACAGACGGTCGTGAGGCCTAAATTACTTATGAGTTGTTTAGTTTTTTCGTAAACTGGCGAGATGGGTGCTTTAACCCTAATCCAGTCAGGCTTCCTGGGGGAAGGATTAACTGGTTTTTTGCGAAGTTCTGGGTGGCGGATACTGCTATTTCTGTGCATTGGTTACTTTCTATCAAGTTGTAATCACACTGTGCAATGGAGAGGTTGATTCTATAACTTTTTTGTACTTTTATAGTATCTAGCGATACATCTGACACCGCGGATATTAGAAATGATGGTCTGGAAGGCGAGTATTATTTGGATCTCAGTCAAAGTGGTATAATACGGTAAAGTTAAAAGTGTATCACTCGTCCGTAGGCGTCTAGCACAGACTCGTGGATCATCTCAGATAAAGTTGGATGGGGGAATATTGTTTCCATCAATTCAATCTCGGTCGTCTCCAAAGATTTTGCAATACTGTAGCCTTGGATAAGCTCGGTAACTTCGGCTCCAATCATATGGGCCCCCAGTAATTCACCCGTCGAAGAGTCAAATATGGTTTTGACCAAACCTTCAGGTTCACCCAAAGCAATTGCTTTACCATTACCAGTGAATGGGAAGCGCCCCACCTTCACTTTGTAGCCTTTTTCTATTGCAATCGCTTCTGTCAGTCCCACGCTGGCCACTTGGGGGTGACAATAAGTGCATCCTGGGATGCGGCGTGTATCAAGTGGGTGAATATTTGGCATACCGGCAATTTTCTCAATGCAAATTATTCCTTCGTGAGTTGCCTTGTGGGCAAGCCAAGGCGGCCCCACTACGTCTCCAATCGCGAAGACGCCGGGTTCGTTTGTTTTCCCCCATTTGTCTATCTTAATATGGTTGTGATCGACCAGAACATCTGTGGCATCAAGACCCAGGTTCTCTACGTTGCCTGTGATACCAACTGCTATAATTGCTCGATCGAATGTGGTTTCGATAGAATTACCGTCAGTAGTGATGGTTGCTGTTACATTGTCTTGGCCTTTTTTGAGCGCAGTTACAGTTGCCGAAGTCAAGATTTGCATGCCTTGTGACACGAACGCCTTTTGAGCAAGCTGGGATATCTCTTCATCTTCAACTGGTAGAATACGCGTCAGTAGTTCGACAACCGTAACATCTACACCAAGGGTCCTATAAAAACTCGCAAATTCAATACCAATTGCGCCAGAGCCTATAACCAAAAGCGATTTGGGCATTACGTCAGGAACCATCGCTTCCTTATAGGTCCAGATTAATTTACCATCTGGTTCTATTTTGGGAAGGCTTCGAGCTCTGGCGCCAGTTGCTAAAATGATATTTTTTGCGGCTAATTCACTAACAGTATTATCATTCTTTTCGAAAATTATTTTTCCGTTTCCGGCAAGCTTGCCATGCCCTTCAAGCACTTCAACACTATTTTTTTTTAGTAGGTAGGCGACGCCGCTTGAAAGCTGTTTGGCCACACTTCTGGAACGTTCAATTATTTTATTAATATCGAAGGATAAGTCACTGACAGACAAGCCAAAATCATCAGCGTGCTGAATGTATCTATAAATTTCTGCCGTACGAAGGAGCGCTTTCGTTGGTATACATCCCCAGTTAAGACAGATGCCTCCGAGATGTTCCCTTTCCAAAATCGCTGTTTTCATCCCGAGTTGGGCCGCGCGGATAGCTGTTACGTAGCCACCAGGCCCGCTGCCAATAATTATTGTGTCAAAAACGTTCTCCGCCATATATTTATTCTAAAGTATCATGGTTAGGGGGTCTTCGATGAGTGATTTGAAGGCCTGCAGATACTGCGCTCCTAATGCCCCGTCTACGGCGCGATGATCAACTGAAAGTGTGCATGACATCATAGTAGCAATGGAGAGAGTATCTTTTTTGACTACTGCCCTCTTTTCTCCGGCACCTACCGCCAATATACAAGACTGTGGTTGATTAATAATCGCAGAGAACTCTTTCACCCCATACATTCCTAAATTTGAAATTGTGAAGCTACCACCTTGATATTCCTCGGGTGTAAGTTTGCCGTCCCGTGCCTTGTTAGCTAACACTTTTGTTTCAATTGAAATTTCAGTAAGTCCCTTTTGATCGGCGTTGCGGATTATCGGTGTAATTAAGCCTCCTTCGGTGGCAACGGCAATCGAGATATCAACATTATTGAGTTGACGCATTGCCTTGTCAGTCCAACTGACATTCACCATTGGCACTTTTTTTATGGCAAGCGCTACTGCCCTAACCACAAAATCATTTACGGAGAGTTTATAGGAACCCTCACCCTCTGGCGCCCGGTTGTTGAGGTCTTTGCGCATTTCCAGGAGACGCTCAATTTCGCATTCAATAGTCAAGAAAAAATGAGGAATTTGATTTGACGATTTTGTCAATCTATCGGCGATTACCATTCTCATATTACTATGAGTTATTTCAGTGAAATTCTCACCTGGAGTACTTTTTAATGGCGCCGGAACCATCTTTTCGCTCGATACTACTGCTGGGACTGATATTTCTGATTGGCCAATCACAGTTTCATCCTCTTGGGGAGTTTTGGTTGGAATAGCCTCTAGATCCCTTTTTACCACACGTCCGTGTGGGCCGCTTCCGGCTATGTTTGTTAGATCAATTCCTGCGTCTGATGCCGCTCGCCTAGCTAAAGGGCTTGCAAATATTCGTAAGCTTGCGTCGACCTGTGGTTTATTAGAATCAGACCCCGGTTTGGGTAGCATCTGAGGTTGGACTAAATCGGCTGACGCTTGATTTTCCTCCCCTACTTCTGGGGAATATGATTCGACATAAGTATTTAGATTAGAGGCGTCTTCGCCATCCGTTAACATTATTGCGATGGGTTCATTTACGGGGATACCCTCGGAACTTTCCGGTTTTAAAATTGTCCCTAGTATACCCTCCTCCACGGCTTCCAGCTCCATAGTCGCCTTGTCGGTTTCAATCTCGGCAAGTAGATCGCCGGCAGCCACTTTATCACCTTCTACTTTGTGCCACTTGGTAATCGTCCCTTCCGTCATAGTGGGAGAAAGGGCTGGCATCAGTATTGGTGTCGTCATGATATTTGCCTTATCTATAACAAACTGACTTTGCCGCTTCGATAACTTTTGCTGCATTAGGAAGGTAAGCGGTTTCGAGGTTACGCGCATACGGCATTGGAACGTCAGCTCCAGTTACTCTCAAAACTGGTGCATCCAGATAATCAAAAGCTTTTTCCATTGCGATGGCTGCTATTTCGGCACCTATACCAGCAACAGGCCAACCCTCTTCGACGCTTACTAAGCGATTAGTTTTCTTAAGCGAATTAATTATGCACTCGGTATCTAGGGGGCGGAGTGAACGAAGGTTTATTACTTCGGCTCTGATACCTTCCTCAACTAAAAGTTCTGCTGCCTGAAGAGCACAATTTACCATATTAGAATAGGCCACAATTGTAACGTCGTACCCTATCCGCTCAATCTTCGCCTTACCTATTGGAATCGTAAAATTGTCATCCATTGGGAGTTCAAAGCTTTGGCCGTAAAGTATTTCATTTTCAAGACATATGATCGGGTTAGGGTCTCGGATTGCCGATTTCAGCAATCCTTTTGCGTCAGCGGAAGACCAGGGTGAGATAACCTTTAAACCTGGAACATGCGCAAACCAGCTGGCGTAACATTGGGAATGTTGGGCCGCCACTCCTGCCGCAGCACCATTTGGTCCCCTAAAAACCATCGGACAACCCATCTGTCCCCCTGACATGTAAAGTGTCTTTGCAGCTGAATTAATGAGATGATCCATAGCCTGCATTGCAAAATTAAATGTCATGAATTCGACAACTGGTTTGAGACCGCCAAACGCTGCACCCACGCTTACGCCGGCGATTCCGTGCTCAGTGATTGGCGTGTCAATTACCCGTTTTGGGCCAAACTCTTTTAGGAGACCTAGAGAAACTTTATAGGCTCCCTCGTACTCCGCTACTTCCTCACCTATTAGGAATACCTTATCATCTTTTCGCATCTCTTCGGCAAGAGCTTCACAGAGTGCCTCGCGAACAGTTAACGTAGTCGTGGGGCCAGCATATTCAGGCTCATTAATCCGCGCCGTATCTTTGTTTTTAGTCTTGAGTGTCGGGTAAATTTGATCCGCTGAAGAGGGGTTACCCTGCCCAGTATTGCCAACACTAACATCAGAAGGTGGCAAGTCTGTTGGTTTTGCTGCCAAATTTTCTTGGGACATATTTTGGTTTGTTTCTAATATTTCTTTTTGTGGGGTTGTTAATAAACTATCTTCGGGGGAATATTCCTCTCCATGTTCCAACATTATTGCTATGGGCTCATTTACCGGGATACCTTCCGAACCTGCAGGTTTAATAAGTATTCCCAGAATGCCCTCCTCGACTGCTTCTAGCTCCATGGTGGCTTTATCAGTTTCAATTTCTGCCAGTAGGTCTCCAGATACAACCGTGTCACCTTCATTCTTAAGCCATTTGGAAATAGTTCCTTCTGTCATAGTTGGAGACAAGGCTGGCATTAGAATTGGGGTAGCCATAAATCTATATCCCTCGCTGCCTACTAGGCTTCCACCAGAACGTCTGTATATAATTCTGATAATTCGGGTTCGGGAGACTGTTGAGCGAATTCTGCTGCATCGGCAATAATAGCCTTTACCTCATCATCAATATTTTTTATTTCAGCTTCACTGGCATGTTTGCCGTCAATTATTTGTTGGCGAACTCTATCAATTGGATCACGTTCAGCCCGAACCTGGCTTACCTCTTCACGTGTTCGGTATTGTGCTGGATCAGACATTGAATGCCCCCGATACCTGTAGGTCTGCATTCCAAGGATATAAGGTCCATCACCGTTTCTAGCATGGTTAAGTGCTATTTCTCCTGCAGCTTTAACTGCCACGACATCCATACCATCCACTCTAACTCCAGGAATACCAAAACCTGTGCCACGAGCATATAGTTCTTGTGTTGCAGATGCACGAGACACCGAAGTTCCCATTCCGTAGTGGTTGTTCTCGATAACATAAACTACAGGTAATTTCCAAAGTGCTGCCATGTTGAATGATTCATAGACTTGACCTTGGTTGGCGGCTCCATCTCCATAGTAGGTCATGCACACCCCACCATCTTCGTTGTATTGATGCGCTAGCCCAAGGCCAGTCCCAATGGGTACTTGTGCAGCTACAATTCCATGACCCCCAAAAAACTTTTTTTCACGACTGAACATATGCATAGACCCGCCTTTACCTTTGGAGTAGCCGCCTTTGCGTCCTGTGAGTTCTGCCATTACACCTCTCGGTGTCATACCTGTTGCCAACATATGGCCGTGATCTCTGTAGCTGGTAATAAGTGAATCCACTTGTGTCTTTGCTGCGGCCTGCATCCCCACTACAACAGCTTCTTGGCCTATGTAGAGATGACAGAATCCTTGGATTAACCCCATTCCGTATAATTGGCCTGCTTTCTCCTCAAATCGTCGAATTTGCAACATTTCGCGATAGTAACGCGTTAATTCTTCAGAGCTTAAGACGTTTATGGGTTCAGGATTTCGTTTGGTTGACTTATTTTTAGTTTTTGGTTGGAACATTTCTAACTTCCAATCTAATAGCGCCGATGTAGATAAAAACTCTGCTCGAAAAGAAATTGGATTATTGATATTTTATAGCACTAGGCTGTACCCTAAAACCATTGTTTTGCAATAGAAAAATTGGGTTTAATAGGATATCAGTTAATTGACCGTTTGCCGCTAACATTTAATTAACTACGCATGTATTTTTGTGTAATTTTAGATCGATATTTTTTCAATTCTGTGAATAACTTTTAACCAACTAGGCAATTAAAGATAATTCTGAAAAACTTATTTGTGTCATTACCGAGTGCAATTGAGTTACCAAAAAAGGAGCAATTTTAAATGTTGAAGTTTTATGGCCGAAAAACATCAATTAATGTTCAAAAAGCCGCTTGGGCTATGGGCGAAGCCGGCCTTAAATGGGATTGGATTGATAAAGACGGAACTGTTGGTTCTATCGACAGTCAAGAATACCGAAAGTTGAACCCGGCATCGCAAATTCCTACACTTGAAGATGACGGTCTTTTGGTACGCCAATCTAACGCGATTGTGCGTTATATATCTAAAAAATATGCTCCTACAAAATTATGGCCTTCTAAAGATTCAGCGTACGTAGAAGCGGAGAGATGGATGGAGTGGCAGGCCACAGACAATTGGAAGAACATGGTTACCGTGTTTTGGGGTCTTATTCGAACACCGCCCGAAAAACAAAATAAAGATGTTATTGCTAATTCTGTTTGGGAATTAAATAAAGAGTTTTCCCTTTTAAATGAGCACCTTGTGGGCCGGCGTTATATAGCTGGAAACACGTTTTCAATGGGTGACATTCCCGCTGGTGCCGCGGCATATCGTTTCTATGCCCTTCCTATAAAACGTCATAATTTTCCACATTTAGAGACTTGGTATCAGCTTTTGCAGGAGCGCACGCCATTTCGTGAATTGGTGATGGTACCGCTCGCATAAACTTAATTCTATATTGAAAAAGTGCGTTTTTCTGACGACCAAACGGGTTTTTCCGAGCGCTTTACGAGGAACGTCGTATCATACTATGGCAAGATTTACATAGATGACTGATCCCGGGTTTAAAGGAGCATTTTTACTTCATTTCAAAAGTATTATGGTCTCGTTTGGCCGACTGTAACCCAACATGATACGAACACGCTCTTCTAACATATCTATGTCCAGGCTTTTAGGACTGAGCAAAGTCACTTGATTTTGTAGGCGTTTTTTTTTGTTAATTAGTATCTGTTGAGTTTTTTTTGCGGCCAAAACTTCTCCGTGAATCTGCATAAAAGCTATAAGACCGCGCTCACCTTGGATCGTGTGAAATGTTATATACAGAATAATCGTTGCCCAAATTGTTGGCCATAATATGAAGCGTAGCTTCAGCCTAAGTTCCGAAAATATTTTCATTTATTTTAATATTTTCCTATTAGAGAAAACATTATTATCCAAGGTTTGAGAACGACTAGGAAAAATATTTCCCATTTATTGTGAGAGCTTTGATATTAAAATATTTTAAACTAATATAATATGTTAATTACCCGATTATCCTGCTGAAAATTCGAGGTTAATTCATTAATCTCCTTAGTTTGCTTTCTTAGACATGCATTATCATGCTTTTATGATCACAAATTTATTAACAAATTAAATTAAGAGGCATCTGGACGTGGTGTTAGATTTTTATTTGTCCTAGAATACTTTTACCAGCAAAAGAAGCAGCCAAACCAAGTTCTTCTTCAATCCTGATAAGTTGGTTGTATTTTGCGAGGCGTTCGGACCGGCATAGAGATCCAGTTTTAATTTGGCCGGCGTTGGTGGCCACAGCAATATCTGCAATGGTGGTATCCTCGGTATCACCAGACCTGTGAGATATGATTGCGGTGTAATTAGCTTTGTGGGCAATTTCGACTGCTGCCAAAGTTTCGGTCAGAGTACCAATTTGGTTCACCTTAATTAAAATTGAGTTAGCAATACCTTTTTCTACGCCCTTCTTAAGACGCTGAGGATTAGTAACAAATACATCATCACCAACCAATTGTACGCTATCTCCAATTGTTTGTGTGAGCATTTTCCAACCATTCCAATCGTCTTCTGCCATTCCGTCCTCGATGGAGACAATTGGGTACTGAGTAATGAGAGCGCGGTAGTAATCAGTCATCCCCTCAGCATCAAGTTTTTTCCCTTCTCCTTCCATGATGTAATAGCCGTCTCTGTATAATTCGCTAGAAGCTGCGTCTATCGCTAATACCACCTCCTTTCCCGCTTCATAACCAGAAGAGTTGATAGCTTGCATGATTAATTCTAGACCTTCTTCTGCGTTAGCCAAGGAAGGGGCAAAACCGCCTTCATCACCAACGTTGGTATTGTGACCTGCATTTTTCAACGTAGATCTCAAGGCTTGAAATATCTCAGCTCCCATACGAATGGCTTCTGTTACACTTTGGGCGCCTATCGGCATCACCATCAACTCCTGAAAATCCATAGAATTATCTGCGTGTGCCCCGCCATTAATAATATTCATCATGGGTACCGGTAGAAGAGACGCCTGGGTGCCACCAATATAACGGTATAAGGGCAAGGAAACCGTCTCTGCTGCCGCCTTTGCGACAGCTAGGCTTACGCCCAAAATTGCATTGGCCCCAAGACGTAATTTATTTGGCGTTCCATCTAATTGGTTCATACTCTGATCTATGTGGACCTGGTCCTCAGCCTCTTGCCCGACCAATGCCTCAAATATCTCGCCATTTACATTGGCACAGGCCTTTAAAACACCCTGTCCACCATAACGATCCTCATCAGAATCTCTAAGTTCTACGGCTTCATGAATTCCCGTTGATGCCCCCGACGGTACCGCAGAACGCCCAAAGGCGCCGCCTTCTAGTGTGACATCCACTTCAATAGTGGGATTACCTCTTGAATCAATAATTTCCCGGGCAAATATATCGGTGATGGCTGTCATTAGCCGTACATTTCGGTTCCTGCGATTTTTATATGGTTGATAGCTGTAACTGGTGTCACTGGCAAGTGTTTTGGGATCAGAATCTGAACCCGCGCAAATGGAAAATAATATTTACAATGTTTGCAACCAACCAAGAAATTTCCTTCTACTTCTCAAACGGAATTATTTTATATTAAACGGCTATGGGATGAGCCTTGGATATACTATCAAGCTCAAGTAAGGTTTCAATAATTTCTGGTAAGTCTTTAAGATAAATCATGTTTGGGCCGTCACTGGGCGCTTTGTTAGGATCCTGATGAGTTTCTATAAATACTCCAGCAACTCCGACAGCAACAGCTGCGCGAGCAAGAATAGGGGCAAATTTTCTGTCACCACCGGTTGCTGTGCCCTGTCCCCCAGGTTGCTGAACGGAGTGGGTCGCATCGAAAATGACTGGATACCCGGTTTGGGCTAGTATTGGTAAAGAGCGCATATCAGAAACAAGTGCATTATAACCAAAGCTTGCACCCCGTTCGCAGAGAAGTATGTTCTCATTTCCCGTGGTCTCTATCTTTCGGACCACGTTTTTCATGTCCCATGGAGCCATAAATTGCCCTTTCTTGACGTGGAGGACCCTTCCAGTCTGTCCAGCGGCAATTAGCAAGTCCGTTTGGCGACAAAGAAAAGCAGGAATCTGGAGGACGTCAACTGATTTGGAAACTTTAACAGCCTCCTCTACAGTATGTATATCGGTTAGTACTGGACATTTGAACTCGTTCCTAATCGCTTCAAAAATGGGTAAGGATTCCTCAATTCCAAGGCCACGTTTTGCGTCGACGCTAGTGCGGTTTGCTTTGTCATAGGAGGTTTTATATATGAGACCAATACCAAACGTTTTAGAAAGCTCTGTAAGCGCACCGGCCATTTCAAAGGCGTGTTCCTTGGATTCAAGGGCACAAGGCCCGGCTATAAGTTTGATTTTCTGATTGTTGGCAAGGGATAAGTTACCGATGTGAACAACACGTGGTTCTTGCATGAGATTCTTACCTTAAACCAGGCGTGACTGCTTGACAGCAGCACGGACAAAATCAATGAACAAGGGGTGAGGTTGAAAAGGTCTGGACTTAAGTTCGGGGTGAAACTGAACGCCAATAAACCAGGGATGATCGGGGATTTCGATTATTTCAGGGAGTGTGCCATCTGGCGACTTTCCTGAATAGTGTACGCCAACTTCGGCAAGTTGATCCTCATAAGCGATATTGACTTCATAACGGTGTCGATGACGTTCACTAATCGTAGTTAAGCCATAAATTTCTTTTACCCTACTACTATTTTTAAGTTCACAGGGATACGCCCCGAGCCGCATTGTTCCGCCTTTATCTGAGATGTGATCTCGCTTGTGCAGTACGCCATGACGCTCCCATTCAGTCATAAGGCCCACCACGGGCTCACTGCATGGACCAAACTCCGTGGTTCCGGCATTCTTTATTCCAGCTAAATTACGAGCAGCTTCAACAACTGCCATTTGCATGCCAAAACAGATTCCGAAGTATGGCACCCGCCTTTCTCGTGCATACTTTGCAACTCTAATCTTGCCTTCAGCTCCTCTTTCACCAAATCCACCAGGGATAAGGATGCCGTTTACACCTTCTAGGTTTTGAATAGCTTCATTATCCTCAAAAGTATCTGACTCGAGCCATTTAAGGTTAACACAAACATTATTGGCGATGCCCCCATGAGCTAATGCCTCGGTAAGAGATTTATAGGCATCTTTTAATCCTGTATATTTGCCGACAACGGCAATTGATACTTCCCCTTCTGGTTTGGTAGCAAGTTTAACGATATCTTGCCACGGTTTGAGATCCGGCTCAGTTGTATTTTCAAGGCGAAAATGTTCGCAAACTTGTCTATCTAACCCCTGTTCATGATAAACTATAGGTACTTTATAGATACAATCTACGTCCAGAGCCGGAACCACAGCTTCTTCTCTAACATTACAAAATAGCGCCACCTTTTTTCTGTCGGCTTCTGGAATGTCTCGATCAGATCTACATAGCAATAGGTCTGCTTGTATACCAACGTTCAAAAGTTCCTTTACAGAGTGTTGCGTTGGTTTTGTTTTCAATTCACCCGCTGCAGCAATAAAGGGAATTAACGTCAAGTGGATATACATTGTGCGATCTTGGCCCAACTCGTTACCAAGTTGTCGGATTGCCTCTAAGAATGGCAAACTTTCAATATCTCCAACTGTGCCACCAATCTCGCAAAGAACAAAATCCTCATCACTAATGTCTGACAAAATAAATTCTTTGATAGCATCCGTGACATGGGGGATAACTTGGATCGTTGCTCCTAGGTATTCTCCCCTTCTCTCTTTAGCTATTACGTCAGAATAAATTCGGCCTGTCGTTAGATTATCGCTTTGTCTTGCATCTACGCAGGTAAATCTTTCGTAGTGACCAAGGTCGAGATCGGTTTCGGCGCCATCATCTGTTACAAAAACTTCGCCGTGCTGGTAAGGGCTCATGGTGCCAGGATCGACGTTTAAATAAGGGTCAAGCTTGCGAAGCCGGACACGAAAACCACGGGCCTGCAGCAATGTCGCCAATGCCGCTGACGCTAATCCTTTTCCAAGTGAGGAGACCACGCCGCCAGTAATAAATATAAAACGCGCCATGGGTGGATAACCTATAACATTAGAGGTAAGTAAAAAAGAGAAGAGGCGGCAAAATTGCCGCCTCTCTGGTAAGTCTTTGTAATCCAATCCATAAAAATTAATTCGCAGGCGACTTGGGTAATGATGGAAGGGACGGCAAAGATTTAACGGGCTGTTGATTCGTCGGTTCACCAACCGGTCTATCAATGATAGAACTCCGAGATGAACGACCCTGATCGGCTAGGATAGCTAAAAGTAGGCTCGTAGCCATAAAAGCAGCAGCAATGATTCCCGTTGCACGCGTAAGCAGATTTGCCGTGGCTCGTCCGGTCATAAAGCCACCCATGCCTCCACCAGAGCCTCCACCAATACCTAGGCCGCCACCCTCACTTTGCTGTACCAGTACGATGAGTATCATAGAGATGGCGAGCATTAAATGAATAACAATAACTACAGCCGTCATAGCGGAACCATGAAATTAAAACCAAAATCAAAATTTATTTCTAGATACTTTACTTTGGGGCACTTTCTAACTTGTTTTCACTACTTGTAAATGTTTTTTACTCTCTATCAAGGCAACATGCAGCAATTGCCATAAAATCCTCCCAGTTAAGGCTCGCCCCACCAACTAATGCACCGTCCACATCAGGTAAGCTCAAGAATTCATAAGCGTTGCTAGGCTTTACAGATCCTCCATAGAGGATCCGAGTTTGATTTGCGTTTGCAGAAGATACGATACCAGAAAGATTTTCTCTAATCATGGAATGAATTTCCTGCACATCATATTTATTTGGTGTGACGCCTGTTCCAATTGCCCATATGGGCTCATATGCAATAATCATGTTTGCAGACGTGGAATGAGGTGGCAATGAAGCAGATAGCTGAGAAAGGATTACATTTTTTGTTTGGCCATCAGCCTTTTGATCCGCACTTTCCCCAACGCAAATGATTGCAATTAGGTTCGCGGCTATTGCAGATGATGCCTTCTCAAAAATTATTTTATTTGTTTCGCTATGTGCTAAACGACGTTCTGAATGGCCTACTATGACGTGGGAACATCCGATATCGGCGAGCATTTCTGCGCTAATATCGCCTGTATAGGCCCCAGACGAAGCAGGATGGCAATCTTGTGCGCCTAAAAATATTTCAGACCCTTTGATCGAGCTTGAAATCATTCCAAGCATGGTAGCAGGCGGGCAAATGAGTGTCTCGAATGTAGAGTTTGAAATCTTAGATAAGGCGGTCACAATATTTTCTACCCGCAGCAGGCTATCTTGACGAAGCCCATTCATTTTCCAATTCCCCGCAATCAAAGGACGCCGCAATTCCGCCATCACAAAAATCCCTCTAATTTCGAACATTATCCGGCACAATCAAATTGCATGTTGTAGGGCTTGAGTCACGCTTTTATGATGTGATCACTCTAAGTGAGGAGATTGGTATAAATTGCCATAAAGTGAATGGTTAATCAGGTACAAATATGATGCTCGGAAATTTTCGGGAAAAAATACTATCATGGGGTGCAAAATTACTCCTTGGATTGCTGATCATTAGTTTTGGTTTGTGGGGCATTGGTGATTATACGACGAACACTGGTGGAGACGATCAGATTGTTGCGGAAATAGGGGGACAGGAAATTAGTTCTCGTGAATTAGAGTCCCAAATTCAAGTTTCTATCTCCCGAATGCGGGAAGTTTTGGGTCAGAACATAACAAATGAACAGGCTCTTGCGTTCGGAATTGTTGATCAAACTTTGAATGGTATGGTCCAAGAAATCATATTTTCTGAAGGAGCTAGAAACACAGGTCTCATAATAAATGATGATCTTCTAAACCAAGAGATAAGAAGCGATAAGCAATTTAAAAACCGTGCGGGGCAGTTTGATCGAAATGTATTTCAACAATCAATCAACCGGGCAGGATACAGTGAAGGTACCTACGTTGATCTTTATCGCAGAGAACTGCTTCAGAAACAGCTACTGAGCGCTTTCGAGTATGGGATTTCAGTTCCTGTAGCCCTAACGGATAGTGTCCTCCGTTACAGAGAAGAACGGCGTGTAATTAAGTTAATTAAAATTAAGCATACTGCCCTCAACCTAATACCGGATCCACCGTCTTCGATACTTGCAAAGTTTCATAGCGATAATGCCGCTCGGTTTTCTGCACCCGAGTATCGGGCGGTAACCCTTTTAAGGGTGCAGCCTAAAGATATTTCGGATGAAATTGAGGTTTCAGAGGAACAGATCAAAAATGAATATGATAGCCGTATCTCAGAATTTAGCCAGGAGGAACGTAGAAAAATACAGCAAATCCTAGTTTCTGAAGAGCCGTTGGCTCAAAAGGTAATGTCGCGCTTAAAAATGGGAAATGATTTTATTGAGGTAGCAAAGGGAGTAGCAAACTTCGATCAAGAAGCTTTAGAATTAGGAGATTTGACGCGTGGGGAGTTAGCGATCAGAGAACTTGGGGATGCGGCATTCTTATTAAATGCTGGCAATTACACTGTACCAATTCGAAGCAGTCTCGGGTGGCATATTTTACGAGTCACTAACATAACACCGGCGACAAAAAAAGCATTAGGAGAGGTCCGGAATGTATTGAAACGCATCATTCAGTTAGATTTGGCGGCAGATTCATTAATTACACTAGCTAATCAAATAGAGGATGAACTCGGCGCAGGAGCTAGTATTAGGGATGCAGCTGCTCGCTTGAATCTTAAAGTGGAAAATATTCCGGCGATAGATAATCAAGGGTTAAATGAGCTTGGTAAACCTATTGACGGGATTAGTGATCAAAAGGAAATTTTAAATGCAGTATTTGCGACATCGGAAGGAGAAGATAGCGACCTTAACGACTACGGGTCGTCGAGCTTTTTTATATTACATGTCGATAAGGTAACGAAACCAACTCTTCGACCTTTAGATAAAATTAATAATGATGTCAGAATAGCTTGGAAGCGTGATCACCGGGCCGAAGAAGCAGAAAACAAGGCGAAAAATCTGGTTAACGAACTTAATAACGGTATCTCACCTAAGATTTTGGCAAGTAAACTTAAGGTTGATCTATTATCAACCAGGCCATTCACAAGGACCGGTGAAGGACTTAAAAGGGAATTACCGAGAGAACTTATCTCAAAGGTCTTTGCTTCTAAGGTTAGAAATTCAGTCCTAGCAGCAGGTAACGGCGTTCACCTGGTTGCATTCGTTTCTGAAAAAAGACACCCAATTACTTCCAGCAGCAGCAAACTTGCCGAAACTATCCGTGCGCAATTAAACGAAAATATTTTGGGTGATTTGAAGAAACAACTAGCCGAGGCCCTTCGAAAGCGACTGGGTGTTACGATTAACAGGGGAAATATTAGACAAATATTTTCAAAAACAAATACCCCATGAACGCATCAATATTTTTTAATTACAGTGGTTAGACCTCATAAGAATTAAACAGATCGGTAGTTTTAATTCTATAATAATTCAAATTTAAAACTATTTACTTTGTATATTTTTCGGCCTTACATTGCCGATAACTTGATCAAATTTCTCGGTATTCCAATACGTTTTGCCACTATTACACTGATAGGAACGAGGTTGAGGCCTTTTTCGGCGATTACGGGGAGCCATTGAGATAAGGCGGAGATAGTCGTTGCCCTTGGGTGGCCTATTGCTACGGCATAACCTTGTTTTATTGCAAGTTTTTCGAGCACCTCAAGTTGGGCTAATATAAATTCTAAACTGGGTTCGTGATCAAGAAAAACGTTCCGTGTCACATAAGGCACGTGGTATTTCTGAGCCAATTTTGGGATGACTGTTTGTTCAGATGTCCGACTATCCAAAAAAAGTAATCCTCTGAGGCTAAGTTCTTCCATAATTAGGCTGACGCCTCTGACATTACTTGTAAAACGGCTTCCCATATGATTGTTGATGCCGACGCTTTCTGGCACCTTAGTGAGCGCCAATTTAATATTTTTCCTAATTTCTTCATCCGAGTCGTCAACCCTCAGGAAGTTTGGGCCTGGATTTAATGTCTTATTAAATGGTTCCATTGGAACGTGGGCCATAATTTCATGTCCGGCACTTTTTGCATGCTGTACTTGTTCGTTCAGTTTAGTTGCGTAAGTGAGGAAGGAAATGGTTAGAGGGCCAGCAAGCTCAATTGCATGCTTTGTGCCTAATTTGTCAACTCCCGCATCGTCTATCACAATGGCAATTTGGGGGCCAGGTCGTAAGTCCCCTGTGTTGACAGAATTAATGCGCCAGAGTGGTTTAACTGTTCTATTTGATGCAGTAAATTCTTTAAATTTACTGTCTTTTTGAGGTTTTTCGGACTTTGCTTGGGTGTGGACTTCCATCTCTATTGGGCTGGACCAGTATACCCCTTCAACTGGATATTCTTCATCAACACTCTCACGAGCAACCGGTATTTGATCAAGCACCGAATTTGGAGCTTTCTCGATAGCGTTAATTCTTGCTTCCTCACGTTTAATGAAAGAAATTTTATTTTTTTCACTTAGTTCAGGGGGTTTAGACTCATCCGGATTAATGTTCAGATCAACCTTTGGCAATTTTTCAGGAATGGCTATCCTGGTAAGTCCTTGAACTGTTACTCCAGCATTTTGGTTTTGGCGCCATAAGAAATCCTATACCAGCTTCCCAAATCGATTTTTTTATCAGCGCAAAATCTGCATCGTTATTCATACCTAGCGATGT
>JYMV01040932.1_pt1 | contig 22603 bp, 34 predicted proteins | sample 338911 | NCBI WGS metagenome assembly JYMV01 (sample SAMN03354496, study PRJNA234377) | hydrothermal vent metagenome | biome: Deep sea; feature: Hydrothermal plumes at the Eastern Lau Spreading Center, Western Pacific Ocean; material: Seawater | place: Tonga | collected 2009 | depth 2000 m m
TATCCATTAGATAAGTAAGACTGTCAATTACAATAGTATGAATCTTGTCGTTGTCCTGTACTGAGTCAATAGCATCAGGTACATCTGTAGGGTCAGTAATTGTGTATTCCTTAAACTTAGAGTTGAAGGGTAACTTCTTATTGTTTTCACAATTAAGATACATTACACCCTCTGGGTTCTTAATATCAACTAGACTAGCTGATTTACCTGTTGCGGACTTACCGCATAACAATACTAAATTATTGTTCATTATTCAATCTCCTTTTGTATGATTTTTTTCTGAATTGATGGCATTATCTTAGAATGAATTTCTTCAGGACTAATAGGGTCTTTAATTTGGTCATTAAAAGCTACTAACATGTTTCTAATAGCATCTTCAGGATAACCATTATCCATTAACATAAACCCGTAACGTACAAGCATTGTAGCTCTGTTACCAACTTCAATTTTTCCTGAGAACCAACGTTCCATATTATTCATACCTTGAGCATCAAGAATCTTTTGTTCTTGTTCTCTAGCTTTTTTAGTTTGAGGTATAAATAGAGTTGCATCGATTAGTTCACCATCATTGTAATGATGATGACTCTTATCGTATGACATCCACTTACGTGCAATGTCTTTAGTAGCTGTATCACAATCAAATGGTAACCAGTTAAAGACATTCTCCATAAATTTAGAATAGTCTTTAGGAGTTAGCTTAAGATAGTGTGACATAGGTAATATTACACGGAATCTATTATGTTCAGCTGTGTGTCGTTTAGTTGTTGCAAATAAACATCTATAGTCACTCAAGAGTTCTTTAGCACTGTTTAAACTACAACCACCATCGATATCTAGGATTAGTAAATCAAATCCTGGAATTGCTTTATCACCTGAGCGATAATTACCTATAAAGGTATGCGCTGTGTAATGTATATCTTTAGCACCTGTTAGCTTATGTAACTGTCCGAAGTCAGTAGTGTTAAGCTCAAAGCCCTCAGTAATATCATTACTGTAAGCTACTTGAAGTTTATTGATATCAGTTTCTTTTAATGATTCACCTGATAAAAACTCAATATCATCTACGTAAGTTCTACGGATAATAATATTATTTTTATAACCCCAAGCTACTGCAAGTTTCAGTAAGTCTTTCTTTTGTGACTCTGAGCCTTTGTAGAATGGTAGCTCTTCAATTAAATCTACTTGAGTGACCTCTTTACCTATCTCAGCGATATATCGTGCTAAACGGGCATATGCGCCTTCTTTACAGATAACACGGTTAAAGTGTTCACCTGAGTCTTCACACAGTTGAATAGCACTATCTAGGTGAATTTTTGTGACTGTCTTACTGCCTTCAACAAATGCGTATGCACCTGCAAGTTTTAATGCTTTGTAGTATCTATGTGAAAGTTCAGCTTTTTTAGTATCTTCATGAGCTTTTAAATCATCTGCTAACTCTTCACATCTGATTTTATATTTAAGCAAATGAATAGTATCATCTTTACTTAATGTAAGCACAGTGTTAAATTTATTTATATCAGCTAAATTACGTATTAGAGTTTCAAGACGTTTAATATTTGCATCTACATTTGTACATGTTAAAGCATTGTACAACTCTTCAGCTGTTTGACGTTTACTTGTATTTAATGTTGATTCAAATCCAAATAACATTCTTCTGGCATAACCAGTTTCAAGCATCTGTTTAAATTCCTCTTCAGTCCTACTACCATCTAGTAGCTTAGTAGGTGTGCCGAATAACATCATGTTAGTGGGCGTTTTACCCATTAGCTCTTCACCACGAACATTTTCTTTAGTATTTTTAGTTAATTTCTGTTTAACTTTACCTACATCGTATAACTCTAGGAAAGTGTTAAGCATTTCTACATTAGCAGTTAGATTAGAACCTACTTCATCTAGTTCTAGATTCATAGAACCAGCATTTGCCATTAGCAATTTCTGTCTCATCTGTTTAACAGCTGGTGCTGTACCACTATCGAAACTAAACGCTAAAGTACCTAGAGAGTCATACTCTTTTTGTACCATGTCAGTAGCTTGTGTGCTATCTAAAGTAGGGTCAATCCTTTGACGGTTAGTTGCAAGTTTAATAATTTGTAAATTACTATAATGAGGTAAGATATTTTGTAAAAATCTAAGTCTAAACCCTTCAATTACATCTTCTTCCATGATGTTCGTTGAAAATCCTTTACCTGCTCCTGATGGCATCAAGTTAAGTACATAAGTATTAACTGGAATTACTCCACGGTCTCTTGTATCAATGTTTGTACGCATCATAGATGCTACTTTAGAAAAATAATATGCTACTAACAGTCTAAAGAAATGTCTATTCTGTGACTGAGTTTTAGCGACTAAGATATCGACTATCTCTTCAGATAGTTTGAAATATTTAGATTGTGGCATACTATATTTTAAATATAAGTTGCTTGATTGGTGTTATGGCTCTGTCATTAATGAATGTAATGACTATATTTATAATTTCTTTTAACTTGTTCACAGTACTAACCTCCCTTGGTTTATTAGATTTTGTGCTTGGTCGCAGATTTCTACAACTTCACAGTATCTACATGCTTTAACTTCTCCCGGTACAGTTTTGATGGTACCAACACCTTCAGTAGCTAATCTAATATTAGCTTCATCTAAACTATCAAAATTCTTAGTTGCTCTTTGAGCATCAGGATTTTTAAAGTATTTATATTTTGTTGCTGATTCCCACAACTCCTCTGATGTACATTGAGGTAACTCATCTTGAGATTTATCTAATAGACTTGTTACATCGTTTAATTTATTTTTAATGTAATGCTCTGTCTGGTCTGTTGACCATAGAGGGTAATCTTTAGTTAAAACTCTTGATTGAGGATATTTAGAATCTCTTGCAGCATTAGCTGCTGACCAGTCTGTAAAGATAAACTGGATACTTACTTTATTATCAGTAATCCTATCCGGGGCTAACCACTTGTAGATACTACCTTGTTGGGTATATTTCAAAGCGTTAGAGTCGTAGATGTATGTCCATACAGACGTACTCTTGTAGTCTGATAATGTACCGTCTAATACAAGGTCATATTTACCTGAGATGATGTAATCACCAACTTTAGTTTCATGGCGCTGCTCTACGTACACAGGAATACTAGACTCTTGCATATCTTTAAGAACATCGTCACTAGGATTAACAATAAATTGTCCAGCTAGATTAGATGTACCTAATGCAGCTAGTGCATTCTTAATATTTGGTGTATGTAACCAAGCCTCTTCAGCAATAGTATGAATAGCTGAGCCCATACGAGCACTAACTAAATCTGTAATATCTACTGACTTATCTAAAGCACTGTGTTGATATTTAAGAACTAAAGCTCTAGTAGGCTTAAGTAATGAGGTAGCACTAATTACGTTAGTTCTACTATCATAGTCATAGTCATCATGCATTAGCCATACAGCTAATGGTAAGCTAATATTGTTTTTATTGGTATATTTAAATGCCATTTAGAATCTCCTCAATTTGTGTAATACTAGCTCTATTAGGTAGACTAGTTTGTTTATCCCAAGACTTACCTATTTCTAGATTAGCCCCCATTAAAACATCTTTCGACCGAATGCTCGGATGAGCATTCCACTGCATTTCTTTAATTAGATTATCATTTAGAAACTTAATAGCTTCTGGAGTATCTCTAACTAAGAAGTAAGCAGCATCGTGAATTGTGTTGATGGGACGTATATCATATACGAATTCTGAAGCTTCAAGTAATTTATTTGTTGCAATTAGAGCCCTGTTAATCAACATGCCCCATGACTGTGTTACAGCGTTGTTTGCGCTTCTAGCCTCTGCAGTACTTGCATAAGGTGTTACTGAGTTATCATGCAATGTACGTGCTAATATGGGACATTTAATACGTAATCCGAATGCACACTTCATGTAGCCATTCTTTTCTGCAAACTTAATATTTTTATTTGTAAACTTGTCAGATACTTTATAAAGCTTATGATAATTAGCTTCAATTTCTTTAGCTTCACCTTTAGGTATGCCAATGTTTGAAACTAATGTATGCCAAGTACCATTGTAAGTTAGTGCAAATGTTGGGCCCTTAGATTTCTGTCTAAGGTCAGGATATTTAGTCTCAATGGAATTGATACTAGCTACCGTGTCTTGTATGTCAGGCATTTGTTTTCCAAAGTATGAGAATGCTCTCAAACAATGTCCATCATATCCATCGGTATAGACTTTAATCTTGTTAGGGTCTTTAGTTAGGATAGCATTAATTCTATCTTCTAGAGATGAGAAGTCTGCTCCTGCCCATAGCCAGCCCTCAGGGGCTCTAAAACAAGACTTAATAGCTTTACCATAGATACTATTGCTTGGTAAGTTTTGTAGGTTAGGATTGCTAGAACTTAAACGTCCTGACTGTGTACCACCTAACTTTAAACTACCATGTAAATTACCATTAATATTATATTTCTTAAATGCTTTAATAAACGTATTAAGAATTTTACTGGTCTGTCCAATTCCTATTAAATGTTCTAGTAGTTCTCTGTGAGAATCTTGTTTAGCTACAGTAACAAGTTTAAGTAATGTCTTTGCGCCTGTAGCTGGTTGTTTACTGTCTGTAAAGTCAACGGCTGTGTAGCCTAACTGTTCATAAAATAGCGTTCTAATATTATTATTAGATTTAGGATTAAACTCATGCTCTAAGAAGTCACTGAAAGGCTTACATTTACGTTTTAAGGCCTTATTAGTAGTAACCATAAGGTTATGCCTAAAGTTAAAATTAAAGTCATTAATTTCATCATATTTTTTTATATCTTTAACATGCTCATCAAATTTAGTTTGTAGTTTATGTTCTACTTTTAATATCTGAAGTTTGTTTAAAGGTAAACCTGTCAGCATCATCTTAAGTAATATCTTAATAGATGGCTGAAATATTTTATTGTAAGGCTCAGTTAGTTTAGAGTCCTCAACAATTGTTTTATATTTGTCATATACAAACCATGTGGCTAGACAGTCTTTTAAGTTGTATTCTAAAAGGTCAGCAACAGGTAATGAATCGGCATTCTTTACATCTAAGCCATAGTTACCTGCAAACTCTAAAGAGTTAGACTTTAAATCTAACTTAGCTTCAGTAGTACTGTTTTTAGCAATATATGTGTAGAGCATACTGTCTTGTACACCTTCAAATACATCAAGGCCTTCTTGCATACCTACAAAGTCAGTAGTTTGATTCATAAACAAGTTATAAATTAAGTGTTTACAGTCAAACAGAGCATTATGAAATATCATAGTGCCTTCATAGATTTTAAAGAATCCTTTTAGGTAGTCTGTACCTGTGTCTCGTAGATACAGTACTCCCCCGTTATGTTTATCCCATGCAAATGCAATAGATAGTATTTCAATACCTAAATTTAAACCGGTAGTTTCAATATCAATTGTAAGCTCAGGGTGCTTTAATAATTTCATGAAGAAATCTGAGGCTTTTTCTTTTGTATGAATATATTGAACACTATGAATTATGTCATCTTTTTTTCTGCCTGAAATTGCAGAAACACCCTCTCGAATTAATTCGATATTATTTGGGTTATAAAATAAAGATTTATAATTAGGCACTAAAACTATTTCATAGTTTTCGTACCCAGTAAGCTCACCTTTAAAAGTTTCACCATACGAGTTGGTTACTTTAGTTTGTTTAGTTAACCATTTAAAGTAGTTAGTGTCAGCAACTAGTATCTTTTTAAGCTTAGGTAGCTTCTCTAATGTTGGTAATAGCATTCTAAGATAGCCTTTACCTAAGTCTGCTTTAACCTTGCTATCTTCATAAAGTAATCCACTAGCTGCAATGTTATCTGCAGATATCCCACAGTCCACTAAAGGGTCAACATAGTATTTGATAAGCTCAGCTATTACTAATGCATCTTTTTTAATTAAGATGAGTGTAGTAATATCTCCATTACCAAAATGGATATTTTCCATGAATGTTTCCTTTAATGTATGGTGTCTGTGATGAATTCTTCAGAACCTTTTACCATTGCTAATAGCTCATACGCTTTAGTAAGATAGAGGTCTGAGTTTTCTTCATAGAACATTAATATTTCTGTTAAGTCCATGTTATCAGGGTCATCAATTCCAGCTTCAGCTATATAGCGTTCAAAGCATAGAGCTTTAGCAATAGTTTCTACAAGGAATTCTAACGATACTTGTTTATGCATATTAATTTATATAAATTGTTTCCCCAGTTTCTGCGGGTTGGTGATTAGATGTACATATCCATAATATTGGGTAATCCCCAACATTCTTTATGTTATCTGCGTATAAGTCAGTGAAGTAAATTAATACTTCAGGCTCATGCTTATTACAGTAATTAATTACGGGTTGAAAATCTGTTCCACCATTACCTTTGAATTGTAAATCTAAAATATTATCATATTTTTCAATTTTAAATACATTGTGTATTTTGGCATCACAGTCTAATATTGTTAGTTTCTCTGGTTTAAATGTATCTCTAATACATTCAATCTCAGATAGCATTTCTTGTAGTTCATCTACGGACACACTACCACTAGTATCAATAGCTATTATAATTTCACCGATAGTCGGTGAATGTTGGCTAGGTAGATAATGTTGTGGGAAGAATCTTTTATTAGGTCTTGTCCAAGTATAGTCATCTTTAACCATATCAGATAAGAACCGCATAAGTATTTGATTCCACGGTAGTTTAGGATTAATTAATTCATCAATAGCTCGTGATATTTCACCAGGTATTTCAGATTTATCTTTATTAGCAATTCTAGATTGTAGTTGAGCTCTGATAATGATATCTGTGATATCACCAGCAATCTCTGATGGTTTCTTACCTTCAGGTGCTTCAAGTAAATCTATGTCAAAATTACCACCTCCATGATTATCTTCATCATCATCTTTGATTAGTTCATAAACTTCTTCAGTAGACATGTTGGCGTACTTTTTATCAAGTAATCCACCATTAGGGATAGTGTGTCCTGAATTTTCTAACATCAGATTAATTACATAATCTCCTGCAATATTCCAAGAACGTCTATCTCTCTCACCTACTCTGCTTAAATGATTAAATGCTACATGCCACACTTCGTGTGCCAGTAGCCCAGCTCTTTCAGGTGCTGTTAACCCTGCAAAGAATTCTGGATTATAAATAATAGATAAGCCATCAGTGGCTGCAGTAGGTATGTCTGTTGTAAAGGAATGTTTTAAACTTAGGCAAATAGTGGATAAGAACACTGACTTAGTCATTAGGTCAATTTTAGCGTGCCTAAGATAATCTTCTACTTTATTAAGTTCCATAATCCTACCCAAATAGTTTGTCTGCGTTTTTTGCTATCCAATCTTGAATAATTGGATTAGTTTTTAACTCTGGTGCCATTACATAAATATCTTTCAAAACTACAACTTGAAATTCAATTGGTAGTTTCATAGTAATTAACATCAGTGCTGCTATTGTAGCATTATTAGCATTATGGCTAATTAAAGTGGTCATGGCGTATTGATGTCCTGGCTCATTAGGTATCTGTACACTGCCTGGGTTATTAAGCATATCTTCAATAGTAGGTAAGTCTTTATATACCTGACAGAATGCTTTAAACTCTGTTGCTGGGCCTTCGCCCACTGTACCAACTAATACAGCATGGTCAGTAATTGAGAATTTTTCTTTACCTAAAATAATTTTAGATAAGAACTCCCAAGTACGTGGTGATGCAAATGTATCGTCTGAGTGACTAGGGTTAAACTTATGTAATAACTCTGGTCTATATTTAATGAATGAAATGACTCTGTGGTCAATGCTATGTGCATTAGCCCATTCTAACCAGCTCCCACTATCAACCATAAGGTTTAAGTGAATCATTCGTGATTGCATAGCTGTAGATAATCTATTAACAATAGCTTTATCTGTTGCCTTGTTACCAGCACATACTATTGCTACATTTTTATGTAGATTATGTGCACCAATTTGTCTATCTAACACTAGCTTATAAGCTGCTGCTTGAATAGAAGGTGGTGCTGCATTAATCTCATCTAAGAATAAAAGCCACCCTTCATAACCTTTAGGAATTGTATCTAAATGTTCCAGTGGAAATGTTGTCGGTGGAGCGTAGTCCATACGAGTACCGTCTTGCTGTAACGTAGGGAAACCATTTAAGTCAGTTGGGTCTGATTGCGCTAAACGCATATCGATTAGTTTAAGATTATGCATCTTAGCTACCGATTTAACGATATCAGATTTACCGATACCGGGTGAACCTACGAGCATAGGTGTTAATTTTGACATTAGCACAGTGTTTAGTGCCTCAATCATACTTGTTGCTGAAATTTCAATACTCATGTTCTCTCCATGTATTCAATGACCATGTCTTGTTTGTCAACAAGGTCTTGAAAGAATTTTTCTTTAATGTTGTAATGACGTACTTGAGCCCGTTGTAGTTGTGAAGCTAAATAGTCTAGTACTTCCATAGCGTATTCACGCTCTATTCGGTTATCATCATAAGTAGCCATATTAGCTTTCCAATAGGTTTTGTGTTAAGCGTTGTTTTAATGTATCTAACTTAAGTACTGACTCCATAGGTAACTCTTCCTGTTTAGCTACTCTAGGTGCTCTCACAGGCTCAGCTGGAATATACTTAAGTAGTATTGGATATTCTTCCCATGCTTTGCGTAATTTAACTGATGTATTTTGTTTCTCTAGAGATTCTTCAATGAATCTTTTTAATGATGCTTTTTCATTTTCTAAAGCAGTGTCTTCAGCAATAACAATATCAACTTCATCTTGCAATGTAGGGTTAACCATCATAGTTTTAGATGTTGAAGACCAGCGTGAGCCATCATTCTCACAAATTACTTCAGTATCATAGTAATGTGACCAAGTTGCATGACTATCTTGTGTTATTTGTACCTGCATGTAAATACTGTTTTCAGTATTAAACATATCCTTAGGTAATAATTTAATAGGTGCTTCGTATTGATTAAGCCATAATGTGTAATTACGTTTAACTAATTCTTTTTTCTTATTAAGTACTGCAAGTAAAGGTTTATTATAAGTATCTGCAATAATAGCTTGGTAAATTTCATCTTGTTTAACTTTACTTAATCTCATAGTTGCCACCATTTCTTTTTAATAATATTTACTTCAGTCTTAGCTGCTTCAAGCATAACTGAGACTTCACGTTTAATAACATTGATTAACTCAGGAGTACAGTCATCGTGCAACAATGCGTGTAATGCTTCATGCATAGTCACTTCATGTTCTTTTGCAAACTTATTAATCATATCGTGGTCTTCAAATGTAGCAGATACTGAGATATTTCGCTTATGCTTATATTTAGTTGCAGGTTTCGGTATCTTGCCTGTTTCTTGTGCAATAACTCTACTTACTGTAGAGGCACCTAAGTCCATTAAGATTGCAATATCAGATTGTGAAATATCACCTGTGTTCTGCATATCCATTATTTCTGCACGTTGTTTACGTGTTAGTTTTTTGCCTGTTGGCATATTAACCTCCCAAGGTTAGTTGATTTAAAGAAGTGGTCGGAGACCACGTTTAGTTATTAGTGCAAAAAGTTTTGTAATTCTTCATAAACAAAATCTGAGTTATCATTTAACTCTTCTACTTGTTCGTCAGTTAACTCTACCCCTGTGTCTTTGAACTCTGCTTCGATAATAAAAGAATCTTCAAATTCAGGGTACTGGGTGTTATCCCAACCCATATCGATTACTGTTATGTTTTTAAAATTAATACTCATCATCTTTTACAAATACACCATCTTTACGTAGGTGTCCTGTTCTGTCCTCAATATCGCTGTATGCTTGTTGCACACAGTCATCAAAATTTATCCCAGCGGTTAAACAAACACCTCTGAGGGTTACATAAACGTCACCTACAGCGTCTTTAATAAGTGCTTCATCACCTAGGTTGATAGCATCAATTAACTCTGTAGTTTCCTCTAGAGTTTTAATTGCTTGACCCATAGGTGTACCATTTTTAACAATGCTTCTATCAAAGAACCATTGGTCTATTTTCATATCTGACCAGTCACTCATGAGGTTTCCTCTACCATGTAGTTATAAAAAAGGTCAATTTCATTATCTTCAGATTCGCCCGATTCAATTTCTGCCATCATTAGCTCAAATGCATCATTTATGCCATCTTTAAGTAAAGGTTTTTTCTTGATAATGTTATCTGCGTCATAACGAGCTTGTTGTATATTAGCTGGATAACTCATAGCATTAACCCTGGACATTCAGATGGGTCATTTGCAGTACATTCTCTTATGCAAGGACTGTCACCAGTTCCATATGCATCTCGTGTACGCTCACAATGCTGACAATTCTTACAGAATTTACCTTCATCATTAACTTTGTCCCACTCACGTTGGTCATCTTTATCTTTAGCTTTCATAGCTAGTGCATAATCATCAAAGTCAGGTTCCTGGTCTCTCATGAACTCATCATGCTCTTGCTCATCTAATAGTTGTGCTTTAACTTTTCCCATATATCTCCTTATCGAATGTTAACGATTGGCATTGAAGTGCCATACATTTTTTGAAATTTATCAGAAGCCTGGTCAATTGTGTCAGCAAAGAGTTCAACCCACATTTTTTGGTCTTGAATTGCATCATAATAAGTAATTATCCAGCTTGTCATTGCTTTCTCCCCTTTAACTTTTCCCATACATATCCTTTTCAATTAATCCACCAAAAACAATATCAGCAATTTTGATATCGGTATTTGATAAATGTTCCCACCATGATTGTGGCGCACTAACAATATTTCCTATTGATGGTATAGACATATCATCAATATTTCCATTATTGTCTAGCTCATAAATATTACCTTTCATATCTATGTATTGACTAACGCTTTTTAGTAACTGAATATCATTTATCATTTTGCTTTATCCTCCATTGGTAATTTTGCTATTAATTCCTCTTCAGGAATATCTTTCCATTCTTTCTTCATTAAAGTCAAACCATAATCAAACAGTTTTGCCTGTTCTGATGCGTGCAACTTATTCCAGTAGGTTTGCATATTAATTATCTTCTTGGTCCCTTTCAGATATGTGTAATTCTTCTGATATTTCTAATATGGTTACAGGTATAGACCTGATAGCTTTTATAAAACCTGTTTTTCTTCCTGCAGTATAGCCAAGTAAATAAGCTACTGCGCTGAATACAAGTAAATGTAATATTGTTATGGATTCCATATTGTAGGTGCTGACTTTAATTCATAGTTACCTACTGTCACAGTTTCATTCCATTGATTTATTACAGGTTTTTTATGTGTAATAATGTGGAAACCTGCTTTACGTAAAAGATGTATTTGTGCAGCTAATCTATAGATACCTAATACTTTCCATGACTCTAATGGGTCAATAAACTTATTTGTTTTATTAAAATAATCAACTAATCTAACTGGTTGAGTTATGCTATTTCTATTTCGTGCCATGTGGCCTCCTTTTTATTAAAATTCTGCTGAAAAGTAACAGTCTTCACCTTGATTAGTTATAAAGTGTACAAGTATTCTCATACCAATATCTAATCGGGCAAACCATTCGTATAGTTCTCTTTGTTCATTCTCATTTAACTTAGCCCATTCAGAGTGTTTATCTAAACCTCCGTTGTAAGCTAAATCAAATAAGATTAAGTATTTTCCTAATGCTTTTTTACACTTAGCAATTCCAATATGTACTTCATCTATGTTTTTTTGAGATATACGATAATCTACCATATTAGATTCTTCTTCTTTAGCTCCGAAGAACTCACCATCATCAGATGATTGACATCCAAACCAGAACTTACCTTCTATGTCACCTTGATAATATCTGCCCATAATTACTCCGTATTTAGGTCTGTAAGGATAGTTTCATTCTCTAGCAATAACTCAGTACGATTAGTTGGGTTATCTGCGTATATGCACTTATTTAAGCTTCCATATAAAATATTGAATCCACCTTTCAACCTAATCATAGGTATAGATGGATGTCCTTGTGAAGTTTCAATTACATTTGTAGCGTAAATATCATTACCTTTACGATAAAGTATTAGCATGTTCTTTTTAATATCTTCAAATGCAATTTCATTCATGAAAAGACATACCATGAAAATGTAACAATAAATAACGTTACAACAGGTAGCTTAATAAAGCAGGTGTTACAGTTGTACCACTTTTTATGTAATGTTTTTAGGTCTGTATTATGTAATAGCATATTAGTTTACGAATATTAAGTTAGTTAAAGCTCTTGTACAAGCAACATAATATAAATTATCTTCTTGTTGGGATTCCCATACACTTCTAGCTCTATCTTTAAAATATTTACAGCTATCAGCGTTTATAAAATAAACATTATCATTTTCTAAGCCTTTAGCTGCGTGAATAGTCATCAGCTTTCTACAGCTAGCACTGTCTGAATGTAACAATAACTTCTTAACGAACTTATTAATATCATCAGGCGTATTAGCCATGTCAATAATAGACAATAAACTATCATATTTATTTTCAGTGTTACTTGTGCTCCATCTGTTACCTGAAGCTTTAGCTAATTCTCTGTCGTATTGATTACACACATTCTCACGCATATCAGTTAAGCTTGTACAGCCTTTAAATGCCTTGTTTAAGTCTTTCTTTAGTTGGGTAATGAATGCACTACCTATTGAGAAATGGTCGTTATTTAGGATGAATTTGTAAGCTAACTTAATTAAGTTATTATTAGTCCTACTGATGATAAAACAATCATCATGATAAGTTGTTTCTTTAAGTTTAGAGTGAAGTATTTTACCTCCAGTTTTAGTACTGAAGATATTAGGTACGATGTGACTAACACTTGGTAGTACTTCTTTAGGGCACCTAAAGCTTTGCGTCATGTCATACTCAACAGGGTTATACATAGTATTAATCTTATCTAATGCAAATGGGTCACTGCCTCTAAAGCCATAAATTGCTTGATTAGCATCGCCTACAAAGATAATACGCTTAGTAGGTATGCACGCTAAGAATGCTATCTGTTGTGGGTTTAAATCTTGACACTCATCTACTAAGACAATGTCAAACTCATCAGATTTCCAACCGTTATCGATAGGATACTGAAGCATATCCTCACCACTTATTTCAGAAGTGTCTAATTTACCGGTTTTCAATATTTGCTTAGCTTCTGCGATAAAGTTATATCCTATCTGGAAATGGTCACAAGTATTTTTCCAAGAAGTGTCTGAAATATTTCCATTCATACACATGTGCTTGCTAGCTAATGTTGTAGAGGCATTGTATGCATATCTATTATATTTATTAAAATTCACTCTACTTCTTGGGTAGTGTTGCTTAACTAAGCCTAATCCAAATGAGTTGAATGTTTTACATATCCAACCCATAGGTAACTTGGGTACTACCTCTTTAACAATTGCTTTATTGAATGCTAAGTAAATACCTTTATCATATTTATCTGCAAGCATCATTAAGGTAGATGTCTTACCACTACCAGCTACTGCGTTAACTAAGATAGACTCTTCAGTACTATCTATAATATTTTTTTGTTGTTTTGTTGATGTTAAATTTTTAATTGACGGTATGCTGAGGTTTGACATTATTTGTTCTCTATTAAGTTTTCGGTACGAAATACATTTACTTGTTGTCTAACCAAGCAAACATTACTATCTTGAAAGTGTGTCAAGTGTTCAGCAAATCTTTCAATAGGTAAACTATCTAAAGTACATTTACTATTGCGATTGTTAATACAACCTTTATGTGTACACTTAGGTACTTTGAAATATTCGAGCATAACCCTCCAAGGTTTAAGTTAATTACAGTTAAAAGCATACTATTGATACTTTCAATGTTTAAGTTTTAATACTTTAAAAAACCGTCCGGAGGACGGCTAAAAACTATTAAAAAAATAAAGAACCTACCCCATAAATGGGATAGATTCATATTAATTAACTGTGTTTCATTATGATAGCATATATTCGCTATTAAGTATATCTTTTGATAAGTCTGTTGAAAGTTTAACAACCTCAACATATCCCCCACTGATTTCTGACAATATATCTGACAACAAATCACTATCAGCAATATCTGCTAATACCTCTCTGTAAGTCTGACTAACTGCCTGCAAGTAATCAGGACTAAATACGAAACAGTCATGTATATGGACTAACTCAATGCCCATATCATTACAATTACGTACCATTTGTCTTGCTACGTACCCATCTACTGAGTGTACGATATTTGCAACTAAACTTCTATAATTCTCTGAAGGTTGTTGCTTGTTATAACGATAAGTGAATGTTCGGTGGTCTAACTCGTCTACCTCAATTCTAACATCTGACATTTCAGTAACTGGTACTCTGGCTACATGACCATCAGGAAGACTCCACTGATGTACATCATTATCATAGTTCCAATACTCATTGATAGCCTCCATAACTTCCATTGCACCTGGCATTAACCCATCTAAAGTATCATTAAATGCCTTTAGTTGATGTTTATTAAATGCCTTGAAAGGTACAGCAGTTGAATTATAGAATGTAGTCATACAAGGTTTCTTGACATCTTTTCTAGTAACGCCATATTTGCCATTTAAGAGCACATTCATCTTATCGGCTATCATTTGATAGACATCTTCTCTAGTACCGGTATTCAGCATATTACACACCTTAGCGGTATCTTTACATCCCGATAATGCAGACATAATCTGTAAACCTGAAGCAGTAGCATCAATACTCATAACATAGCCAGTCTTGTTACCAACCCTAGCATCATAGTAAGCAGTTAATGCTTTCTGTCCTAAGATAGGCTCATCAAACTGGGCCATGTCAAATGCTAACTGTTTATTAAACCAGTCAATTCTACCTTGCCATGTCAATTTGTCATGACCTGCATGATTAGCAACAGCAATCTTGATGTTATTAAGATTAGTTACATAGTCTTTGTTATGTAGAGATATCATAGCCTTACCGTACTCGTTAGATTGAACATTCAAGTCATAACCGGATGAATAACTTCTACCTCTCTTGTCATATCTCCATACAAAGTAGAAAGGTTTACCTAAGTTATCTGATATGACTCTATCGTACTGTGCCATGTCCATATTGTCATTAGGATTTTCATTATTAATATACGTAGGTATATCAATAGTCCAAGCAATGGATTGCAGAGTATTCAGTACGTCATATGATTGATATTCCTCGTGATGGTTACCTTTGCCAAGGATGATAGACTTACGCTCCCATAACCAACCTCCATCAGTATTAGAAATCCAGTCATTAGGCTTCTGTAGCATAGGTGGTAGGTATTGTAGGTAATTTAGTTTATCCATAGTATCATCACTCAATTTAAGTTTAGGTAGTATAGTTGTACTATCTTCATTTAACTCAATATCATATAATTTACCATGACACAGTGATAGTATCTCAGCACCAGTCTTAACAGCATCTATTTGATTCTTATAGCCTAAGGTTAAACCTAACTCAGTAGCAGGCCCTTGAATAGGCTTAGTACTATCTGATGCTAAGATAATAGATAGTATGTTCTGTACTATCTCCATAGTTTTAGGTAGATTATTTACTCTGATTTGTTTAGATTTGTAGTAAGTACCTGAGCGGTAACTATCTATTGCCAAATTTAAAGAATCAATTATCTTAGTTGGTATGTCGTCTAATACGTCTAACAGTATCAGGTTATTACGTTGCCTCTTTGAATACTCTAACTCGTTATTGAGTTGTAAGTTCATACTATCTCCCATTATATAATTAGTAAAAATGCACAGGCATACCTCAACCAGTGTTGATATACCCATGCATAGTGTTGTCAAGACTTAACTCGACTTCTTAGTGTTTAATGTCCCATCAATATGTGTTCAGATATCTGATTCTGAATGATTCGATAAAGGGACTAACTTGTTTTATCTAGAGTATTACTTAATTACATGTAATTACAATGCATTAAGTAAGTCATCTGCCTCTTTTGTAGACATTGGCATATGAATATCCTCAAGTGTTACAGTGAGTAACTGTTGCTTAAGGTAATCAATGCTATCAGTGACCTCAGACTCTGTTGAATCATCGTCTAAGTCATTGATGTGGTAGTTAATAAAACCTACTTGTTTTACACCTTTGTCTCTGTTGTTAGGAATAGAGATAGTGTAGTTTACATCACCATCATTATTCTCAGCAGTTACTCCGAAGATACCATTGTGCAATACTTTAAGTAATTGCTCCGTAGTAATCTTCATCTTAGTAAATACACCAGATGGTCTGAACTCAACTGCGGTATCTTCAGCGATAACGATATTGAATTTAGTGATAGTGTTGGTGTTGTTGTTGTTGCTCTTGCGAGACTTGTTGTTTTTAAGTATTGTCATTTTGACACTCCTATTATTTTGCTACCGGAAATAAGGAACTAACCGCATGGTAGCGTAACGATTAGTGGGTGGAAATTATTTGTGTGTTAGGAATTAAATCTTTCTAGTTACTATCTTCAGCTTTAGTGCATACAACCCATCTACCACAAAGATAGCAGTATTTGATGAGTTATATGTATGTGTTGAGTTAAACGATTACAGCATTTGCATAGACTACTGAGTACCAATAGAATTCCAATAAAGTATTCATGGTATTTGTAACTGTACGAATAGAGTATAAGCAGTGTATGCGTATAGTCCAACTACAATTAATGCAAAGGTAATACCGATGTTTACGATTAGATTTATTTTATTCATAGTATTCCCCTAGTTTTCATAGCATCATCCCATGCCCATTTTATAATGTTAATAGTGTATCTACCTTCATCACCTATACCGATATTTCTATCAAACGCAAACTCAAGTGGTTTAAGTAGTATGTCCACTTCTTCTTGTGTATAGGTAGTTTTAGGACTAGAGTAGTATTCATTCAATGTATCTGTAAGTGAACTTTCTTTAAGTCTATTTTGTATAAATGTATCTATACATGAATCCATATCATCTTGATTGTTAATCTCGAATGTTTGAATTAGTTTAGTATAGGTTTCAGCATCAATAGTAGCAGTGATGACTTTGGTATTAGTTGTAGGCATGTTATTTCTCCTTATGTAGTGTAGTTAGTTTTCTTTGCTAAATCTATTGCAGAGTTCATGTCTAATGTGATTTCTTTTAGTAACTCTTCTACATGTCTAGCGGTATCTATTTTGTTTTTAAATAATTCATTGTATTTTGTTTTAGCAGTAAAGTATTCTTTAATTACATTTGAATTTATTCGTTGAGCAAAGTTTTCCTTGGTAATTTTTGGTTTGATGGTGTACATAGGTTTCCCCTTTATAATTGATTGATGAGTTATGGGCTGATACTCCCACTCATATAGGTATAAGCCATATGTCCAGAGGTATACTGCTCTACTTTCAGTGATAGTTTTGTATCTTATCGGATATGTTTAATTAGGTGGGTATTTTTACATGTACCCAGCATGCACTCATCATAACACTAACAGGAATAATAGTATTGAACCGATAAATAGTAAGAAAACTAGTAGTTCAAATATAGCAGTTAGCCATGCAGGTATGATTATCTGTCTCATGATTTCTTACTTTTAGGTCTTCCAACTGATGCTGTAATACCGTGTTCCTTTCTGAATTGTTTAATATTTTCTTGTGATTCTAACATTGCCATTTCTACTGATTCATCTAAGGCTGTGTTTATAATTTTAAATGATTGACGAGTAGAATGTTTAAGCCCCTCATCGCCTACAAGTACGTTAATAAGTTCTGCTGAGTTTTCAATAGTTTTTCCCATTGATGCTAAAGTGTTACTGATGTTCTTCCATAGTTTCATTTTGTTTCTCCTGTTTTGTTAGTATTATTGAGTATCTTAAGTGTTAAGCATAAGTTGGAATATTCAGTATAAAAGAATACAACAACAAATTGCCTGACGGTCGGCAGACCCGCTATCAAGTATGAGAGAGTTCTTTTAAACTTACTATCAGGCTCAGTGTGTGATGTGTGTGTGTGATGCTCTATAAAAAAAAATAACACCAACACCCTAAATAGGATGCTGATGTTAATGGGTCTTTACATTGCGTCAATGGAAGCGTTAACTTCATCGGCTGTCAATTTCATAGATACCATAGCAACAAGCGCAGACTTAAGTAAAGTGCGTAGTTCTGCAATGACGGTGTTCTTGTCATCATCAGAAGACTCATCTACTAAATCGTTATCGAAGAAGTTGATATGGCCAAACATTGCAGAACCATTACCAAGGTTAAAGTTAACATGGCCTTTTTCAGTCATAGAACTGGTACGGATAGTTAACTTCTTGGATGTCATAATCTTAACAACTTGCTTGGCTGTTATGTCCCTGTAATTACTAGTAGGGATAAACTGCAAAGATTCATTGTCTGCAAAATTGATATAGATTGCACGAGACTTAGATGTATTATTTTCTGTATTCATTTTATTACTCCATTATTTAAAATTAGACCATTACTTTATGTAACAGTCAAATACTTGTCAACAAGTATCCTGACGCTCGGCAGAGCAAGAAAAGAATAAAAAAGATAGTTAATTCTAAACAATAGGGGGGGTGCCTTCACCTTACCATCATTCCCACGTAAGTTTACTAACTCCGTACACAAAATATAAAATATACTAATAGTGAATAGGTCATCCTGCCCCCTATTGATACGAGCATACGTCCCGCGCCCAAGGGAGCGCTAGCGACTGCCGGGATGGGGGTAAGTATGTGAGTATCTTATTACTAAATATTTTATTTTATTTGTAGTTAAATCCGGTGGGGAGGCCGAGCCTCCAAGTACCCTATAATAGGGAAACGCTACAACCCGCATAGGTAGTGGAAAAAAGTTATACCCTAATGCGTTTTAAATTACATTTATACTTATTCTACAAACATGTTTCATGTTATACTTATCCCATGATTCGTAAATATACACAAATGAGAGAGGATAGTAATATGTACCCACTGGATACTTATAATGAGTTGTCTAAAGCACAGCAGCGTGTTTTCACCTATTTAATGAAGCATCGGGATGACATAAATCAACAACGTATGCAAAATAAAGAGATTGCAGACGCATTAGAGGTGCACCCACAACATATCAGTACTGATATGAAAGCTATTGATACTTTAGATATGATACGTAGAGGTAAATACAATATGATTATGATTAACCCGCATATGTGGTTTGCAGGTGATGTGTTAGAACATAAGCGTGTTGTTACACTTTGGGAAGAAATGGAACAAGAGGAAAAACATGCAGTTAGTAAATAAAGAATTTACAAAAGACTTAACGCTGGTACAGCTGCAAGCAAGTATGCCTAAGAAGTTTAGGCACAATGTAACTGAAGATATGGTTAAGTTTATTAACGCTACTGAGGGTGATGAGTTTAGAGATGTCTACAAAGAAAACTTACTTGGGTTTTCAGATGTAATGCAGTTAGGTAGATATGGCATGACAGAGTATCTTAACGCTGTGAAGTTTGTCAGTTATAAGCTACTGGGTGATTCTAATACTATTGCTTACGCTAAGGTGTTTCCTGACAGATATCAGAGATTGGTAGATAAGAATACTCCGATGAAGACTATCTCTAGCTTCTCAACTACTTATAACAAAGGTGCGTTAGTTCATAAAATATTAGAGCGTACGTTAGTACCTGTGCATATTCTGAATATGGATATACACCAGGAAGCTATCAATATCCAAGCTGAGCTCATGAGAGATGCCAAATCAGAGACTGTTAGACAGAAGGCAGCTGAGTGCTTGATTATGCAATTAAAAGCTCCAGAAACGGCTAAGATTGAAGTTGATGTAAATTACAACAATGATTCTATTGATGAGCTGAGAGCTACAACTAGAGCTTTAGCCCAGCAACAACTTAAGTTAATTCAGAGCGGAGCTGTTACAGCTGAGGATATGGCACACTCTGATATTATTGCTAGAAAGAAAGATACTATTGAAACTGAATATGAGGAAGTAGAATGATACATTGCATGAATGATTGTCTAGGAAAACTGAAAGCTATTAAAAAGATGGCTCAAGATGGTATGAATGAGTCTACTGATGTTGTACAAAGAAATAAGTTTGAGCAGATATCTATGGAGGTCAGTTATTTGTTAGTTGAAGCTGAGCACGATGATGATACACGTATTGAACAGCTACGGACATACAGAAAATAATGCAAGGATTAGTTAAGAAGACAGTTGAAGAATGGTTAAACGATATTGACTATTCTCTAGATGCAAGCTATGTTCCTAGCGAGTTTGCATTAGAATTCGTTAGTTTTATTAAGCTAGTTAACGGTGAACGTGGTGAAGAGAATAAAACACCTGTAATTCATTACAAGATGCTAGATAACATTACTGGCAAGAGACAGAATACCGTTAACATGTGTTCACGTGGTCTTGCTAAGACAACTATCCTGGCAGAGTACCTAATACTATATTTAGCTGTGTATGGCTCTATTCCAGGGTTTGGTGATGTAGACTACGGTTTGTATGTTTCTGACTCCATTGAGAATGGTGTAAAGAAGATGAGACTACGTTTAGAGCGCAGATGTGATAACAGCCCATTCCTTAAAGCTTACCTAGATAAATCTAAGTTTACTGACATTAGATGGTACTTTAGAAATAAACAAGGTAAAGAGCTGGTAATAACGGGTCATGGTGCTAAAACTGGTGTTCGTGGTACTGTAGAGCTGAATACTAGACCTCAGTTAGCAATACTGGATGACTTACTCTCAGATGACGATGCTAGGTCACCAACTATCATTGAAAGTGTAGAGAACACTATTTACTCAGCTATTGACTACGCTTTACACCCTAATAGACGTAAAGTAATCTGGTCAGGCACACCTTTTAACGCTAAAGACCCTTTATACAAGGCAGTAGAGTCTGGAGTGTGGTATGTAAACGTTTATCCTGTATGTGAGGAGTTTCCTGTACCTGAAAGTGAGTTTAAGGGAGCTTGGGAGGATAGATTTAACTATGAGTATGTGAAGAGTCAGTATGATAAGTCTAAAGGTGCTGGTAAGTTAGACAGTTTTAATCAGGAGCTAATGCTCAGGATTATGTCTGAGGAAGAACGTCTCATTAAGGACGGTGATATTACTTGGTATAAGCATGCTAATGTTAAGAATAATATGGGGGCATTTAACTTCTATATCACGACTGACTTTGCTACCAGTGAAAAAGAGTCTGCTGACTTTAGTACGATTAATGTGTGGGCTTACAATAATCAAGGTGACTGGTTATGGGTAGATGGATTCTGTAAGAAAGCCTTGATGGATAAATCTATAGATGAATTATTTAGATTAGCTCAGAAATACCGTCCGCAGGAAGTAGGTGTAGAGGTGACGGGGCAGCAGGGAGGTTTTATAGCGTGGATTCAGAATGAGATGATGAACCGTAATATTTACTTCACCTTAGCTTCAGGCCGTGGGAAGACTACTCCTGGCATACGTCCTAATAAAGATAAGATGAGTAGATTCCAACAAATGGCGGTACCACTATTCAAATCAGGTAAGTTATGGTTTCCTGAGGAGCTTAGGGACTCTGCTGAGTTAGCTGAGATGATGAATGAGTTACAGTTAGCCACAGTTAAAGGTTTTAAGTCTAAGCATGATGACCAGATAGATAATATCTCTATGTTAGGTGAGTTTAATGCATGGAAGCCAAGTGAGGTATCTACAAATGCTCATAATAAAGATGGAACTATGATGTGGGATGATGAAGAACCTGAAGAACCAGGTGAGAGTTCGTATTTCGTATAAAGCTGTATGTGTAGCAAATAACGTGGTATGATAAATACACAGTATTTATTTTAGGATAACATAGTGAAAGTTTACGAATACATAGAATTTTTAGTTAATGGCGAGATTAACATGTTAGCTGTTGCTAACGTGGGTGATATGTCACCAGGTGCTTCACCTGTACCTTCAACTCTACAAGTAGCAAATCAAACTAAAATACTTTCGTACGTTAATTTAGCTAATATCGAATTACATAAGAAGTTCAATATCCTACAGAAAGATATGGATTTAGACTTTGCACTAGCTGGTGAAGAGTTTAAGCTAGGGGATGACTTTCTACATGCTACAAGTTGTATTTTTACTGATGGTACAGAGATTCCTATCAATAATGATAAAACTAATATAGTAGATGGTGTGGATAGTAATGTGTCTGTTATGTTTAAAGACCCGGCTAAAGTAGTGATTAAAGGTACTGATACAGATGGTAGAAAAGATATGATACTTACGTATACAGCTGCACCTAAATTAGCTAAGACTATCAATGTTAACTTAAGCTTACCTCAGCTATATACAGAAGCATTGTTAAACTATGCTGCGTATAAAGCACATGTTGCTCTTAAAGGTGATATGAAGTCTGAGAACAATACATATTATTTAAGATTTGCTGAGAGCTGTAAACAAATTAATTTACTAGGATTAAGAAATCCAGATAACTTAGATACAAATACTAAATTAACAGATAGAGGTTTTATCTAAAAAACTAGTGTTATAATTAAGACAAATTTATTGCATGTCATATGCTGAGAACAACCTCCAGGAGGAGTTAAATAATGGCTTACTACGATACGATTAACCTTGTTGCGGGAGACGATAAAC
>JYMV01021701.1_pt1 | contig 22600 bp, 21 predicted proteins | sample 338911 | NCBI WGS metagenome assembly JYMV01 (sample SAMN03354496, study PRJNA234377) | hydrothermal vent metagenome | biome: Deep sea; feature: Hydrothermal plumes at the Eastern Lau Spreading Center, Western Pacific Ocean; material: Seawater | place: Tonga | collected 2009 | depth 2000 m m
CCTTCGATGATGTTGATGGGAAAAAGATCAAAGATCAATCGAAGAATGGTCATGATGCTGAAATTATTGCCAACACTAAGTTGGTGAAGGACCAAATTGGCAAAGCAATCGAAATTACCGCTGAAGGACAAGATTGTGTTAACGTTCCTGCTGCTGACGCATTGAAAATTAAGGATCAAACTACGATGATGGCTTGGGTATATCAAAAATCTTGGGCGACATCGCCTGCACAATGGTTTGGTAAAAACTGTCACAATGGTGGTGAGAAGAACAGTTATGGTATCGGCGTCTTTGGTGAGAATATTTTAACGCTGCTGGGCGCTACAGATAGCAGAAAAAATCACGAAGTTCCGAACAAAATGGCATCATATCGTAGGAACTTATGATGGCAAGACAAAGAGAGTCTACCTCGATGGTGCACTACTTAATGAACAAGGTGAAAAGTTTAAGTTTGCCGGAACAAATGATAAAGATCTTCGTCTCGGATGTTCTAAGGATCGGCCACAGTACACACACGATGGTGGGATGATAGATGAAGCTGCTGTTTGGCGTCGCGCCCTTAGTCCTGACGAAATCAAAATGGTAATGAAAGGTGATATGCTGGCAGTTTTTCCTGAAGACATACTAGCTATAACATGGGGTTCCATCAAAATCAGGTGATATCCTGACCATGCCTTTTTGTTAAATGGCTAACTGACAAATTTTAGGGAATGGTGTATTCCTTACTTGTCAAGACAGTTAGCCTATTGACGTAAGAGGTCGATTATTGTCTTAACAGATCTCGTTTGTGTTGGTAGAGGTACACTTGTAAAGATATACTCAATTTTGGTTTGGAAATGAATTCTTTATTTGATGCCACTAACTTGAATTAGTCTGACTCAGGCTTGAATTGAAATCAATCATAATAATCGCTCTTTATTACTTTGTCCCTATCGTTCTTTGTTTGAGTTCTTTGACTTGTGGACGTGGTGATAATGCTAAACCAGTTATTGAGAAATTGATACTGCCTACAACAGTTCAACCAGGAGAGACAGCTGTTTTTAAAGTGGTTGCGCTTGACCCCGATGGGGATCAATTGACTTATATTTGGATGATAAATGGAGAAATCTCATCTACTAAGCTGTCAACAATGATCTGGGAAGTCCCCCAAATCTTAGCAGGTCGGAAAATAGATGTGGTTATCTCTGTGAGCGACAGTTTCAATGAACCTGTCGTGACAAAAAGTCCTCTAAAAATTCAAGCCTTCGACACACGACATCCGAAGAATATGGTACTTATTCCTGTTGGAGAGTTTGAAATGGGGACGGGCGCTGATCAAATACCCCAACTTCTTCGGTCAGCAAAACAATATTTTCCCGATGCAGAAGCAAGCTGGTTCGAAAACGAAACCCCACGACATAAAGTTTGTCTGGATGCTTTTTATATGGATATTTATGAAGTATCCAATGCTCAATACAAGAAGTTTATTGACAAAACAGGATATCATCCACCTTTGTACTGGAACACATTTAATTTTGCACCCAATCATCCTGTGGTTGGCGTCAGTTGGCATGATGCTATGGCCTATGCTAAGTGGGCTGGTAAACGATTACCAACCGAAGCAGAGTGGGAATATGCGGCACGTGGTGGATTAGTTGGCAAGAAATACCCATGGGGTGATGCTGAAGCTGATGGGAAACGAGCAAATTTTGCCGATAAGACCATCAACTTAAATTGGTCAAATAAAAACGTTAGCGATGGATATAAATACACCGCCTCTATTGGAGCTTTTCCTCCTAACGATTATGGATTGTATGATATGGCAGGCAACGTGTTTGAATGGTGTTTTGACTGGCATGATGCAGGTTACTATGCAAAATCGCCAGAGTACAATCCAACAGGTCCGATATCAGGTACCATGCGTGTCATACGAGGTAGTTCCTGGAGTTATCCTCCAACTCGTATGCGAGTTTCTCGTCGTATTGAAAAGCATCCAACCAGTATGCTTGATTACGTTGGTTTTCGCTGTATCAAAAATGTTGTGCCTTAGTCTTCTCGTCACTTCTGTATAAACACAATGGCAAGGTACCAAAGCCCTACCAACACCCATGGGGACATCAATTTAGGGCCTAGAGTAGCTCCTTAAAAGCCTGAACACACAACGCATGACAAAGTTTGTGTTATCGGTCGTAACTTGGGTTAGGTTAAGAAAAACAGAAATAGCAGCAACTCCCATTAATACCTTCGTAATTTGTATCAACGATCACGGTTTTTTGACCTCCTAATGCTGTGGTTGAGCAGGTGGTTTATCGCATCCACTCCAACCACAGCGTTAGGTATTCTACTGATTTAGTCAGTTTTCCTTTCGACAAATCGATAACTCGCATGTGTATCGTAATTGATTTCATGTTTCTCTTTCAATAAAGTTTTCTGGGTATGTGGACTCGCTACTCCACCTTCAAGCATTTTTTCAAAACTGTGGAGCACAGTTTCTTCCAGCATTTCTCCAATCTTCATATTCTTATGGACAGCCAAATCTTCCATCAGCGCCAAGAGCCGCTTTTCAATCCATGCTGTTACAGAAACCCTGTCGATTTCCATCTTTGGCTCCCAGGCTGGTATACTCTGACCAAAGCGGATGATGTGACCACTGGGGTCACGGACATGGATTTCTCTGCAACCCCACGGTTCATCCTCTGGACCATACACTACCTCTTCATGAACCTCATCATCTTCTTCATCCCTTACTTTTTGGTTTATCATTGGTCTGGCTAAAGTTTTATAGTTTTTGGTCTCAACCAACACCTAAATCCTTGGCCACTTGCCCTTTTGATGCCGGTTTGGCAACCGTGCCATCTGGATGCTCGTACCATCCCGGATCTGCGTAACTTTTGAGTTGCTCGCGTACCTTCAAGATAGTGAACATTCCTCCCATGGTAATGTAATCAAATGGGCCGTGCGCACCAACCATCGGCAGGCTATTCTTCGGCACCGCCATGTGACCCGACTCTACATGGATACCCATATCACCCATCCCGCTCTCTCCCATGGCCATATACCCGGGCAACAAACGACGAATTTGACGGTCTGTAACTCCTCTTTTCATGCCAACTACGTTGGGAAAATCGTGTCCCATCTGGTTCATCACATGGTGGGTCATATGACAGTGCATGGCCCAATCACCAGGTTCACTGGCAATGAATTCAATGTCACGAGTACTTCCAACCGGGACCAAGACAGTTGTTTCCGGCCATTGTGCGGATACGGCGATTCGTCCCCCATCCGTTGCCGTGACTTTAAAATAGTGCCCGTGAAGGTGAATCGGATGATGATCCATCGCGCTGAGGTTGCCTAGGCGAATGCGGACACGATCACCTAACTTGGCCACTAACGACTCTGTACCCGGGTAACACCTGGCATTCATGGTCAGCAAATTAAAGTCCGTCATCTCGTTTGGGTTGGGCCGGAAAGTCCCAGGGTCTACCCGCCATTCGCTCAGCATGATGGCGAAATCCCGATCCACACCGTAATCCGGCGTGGGCTTTCGGGGATGGAATACAATCATCCCCATCAAGCCCATGGCCATCTGCGTCATTTCGTCGTGGTGCGAATGGTACATGAAGGTGCCGGACTGACGCACCGTCCACTCGTATTTGAACGTTTCACCGGATTGGATAGCCCGTTGGTTCAGTCCCCCGACACCGTCCATCCCATTAGGAAGAAATACGCCATGCCAATGGACTGTAGTTGGCGCATCAATGTTATTGGTCACGTAGACGCGTAAGCGGTCACCTTCTACAGCCTCAATCGTTGGTCCATGAACGTGGCCGTTATACCCCCAGCACTTGGCCTTCAATCCAGGCGCAAATTCATGCCAAAGTTCCTCTACGGTCATATGGTAGATTTTTACCCCGTCGACGATCTTCCATGGCAAGGTCACATTATTTGGCGTAATAACCGGTTGATAGTCTTTGTTCGGTAATCCAGGGGCTAAGGCGGGTTGGTTCCGATCACCAGCATATGATTGATGCCAATGTTCCTGCTTGCTTTGAGCTTGGGCATTAATGTCCAGAGCAGCTGTTCCTCCGACCAAGGCACTGGCCTTGATCAGGTCTCGTCGTTTCATTCTAGTGTCCTCCGTGTTTCAATATTGTTGGTGAAGCCACTCCACGTTCCAGCAAGGCATTTGTGGTTTCCAAGGTGGGCAGTCTCCCGTATAAAATTTGTTGCATTTCTGACCGAGCAACTTGGTAATTGTAGTATGCCTGAATGTACGAACGTCTTATTTTCACTTCCTGCTGCTTAGCTTGCAGCAAGCGAATTGCGCCTATCTGCATGGCGTTATACTGGAGTTGCATTTCTTGTAAGATCTTTTCATGCGTAGGTATGAGTTGCTCCTGATAAAACTGCACTGTTCTCCAGGCACTGAGTAACCTGTTTCTGATAGTACGCGAGATTGACCTGATATCCACTGCCAGGGAATAATGGGCTTGCCCTAAAGCTTTTAAGGTCGACTGAAGGCGGGCTTTGTCACCTTGTCTGCGGTTAAAAATCGGCAGACCAAATCCAAATTCCGGGCCGACTTTCTGGTGTCCTTCATCCTGTTCAAATTCCAGTCCAACATCAAATGCAGGAAAGATGGCACTGCTTTTGGTCAACCCCAGTTTTTTGCGAACTGCAATCATATCTTGCTTCAGCAGCCCAAGATCAATACTGTTCGACACGGCGGTTTGCTCCAGATGTTCCAACGGCGCTGATTCCTCGGGGATCGTAATCGGTGTGTCGGCAATCGTCCATTCAACTTGTCCTCCCCACAGACCCAGATAACGATTCAACTGCTCCTGGCTGTTTGAGAGATCTATTTCAGACTGCGACAGGGAAAGTTTGGCTCGGTCATATGCCGAGGCGTGCAAAAGCAGATCGAGTTCAGGAATATTACCGGCTTGATATAAATTCTGGGCAAAATCGTATGCCGCCTTCGCAGCCAAAACGATCTGCCGAGTTATCTTAACCAGGCGTTGGTTTGCCTGCAGGCGGTAGAATGCGCACTGCGCCTGGATGATCAGATCAATGATTTCGGCCTTAATTCGCAATCTGGATTTTTCTACGTCAGCCCGCTGTATCGACGTTCGCAGCGGACTCAAAAGGATCGCGACTAAATCCATTTCAACAGACAAAGTGTGTCCTACCTTCCCTGAATCGGCATCACCCAGCGGAAAATGAGTAGAAGCATGCAAAGACGGATTGGGTAAAAGTCCAACTTCGACCAAGTTGGCTTGAGCGATACCCAACTGCTCAAATCCAGATTGGAGGCGACGATTATTCAATAGTGCCAACTGTACGGCCCGGTTAACTGTTAACGGTTGAGACAAGAAACTTTGAAGCTGGGGTGCGGATAAAACACCCCATTTAACTTGATAATTTGTCTGCTGTTTAACATCTTGGCTGACAGTCGCAAAACTTTCCATTGGAGAGAAGTTTGCACAGCCGGTAAAAACAAGGGCCGCGAGCAAGAGGGCAAGTGGTGCGTAAATCCAATAGGAAGTCCACACCTTGCAAACGCGCAAGGAGCCGGGAGCGGCACCTGTTAGTCCATTCATAACTCCTCCTAATCATGTTGATGTTTCCGCTGTTCCGCACCAGCCTTTGATTCCCCACTCGAATGACCTCCATCATGGTGTCCAGGAGGATGCTGATTCGTTATGTGTTCTTTCCCATGAGTGTCTTTGCGCATCTCACCGACTTCGGAAGACGGTGTAACTGCCATGTTAAATTTTTCACGATGGCACATTAGCATGCTGGTGCCGAAGTACGGGTTTCTAGTTTCCTGGTCATCCTGCAGCCAGATTCCCTGTTCAGGCATGTCTTTCGCCATGCCGCAGACAAAACCATGGACCGGTTTTTCATAGTGGGTTGGAATACCTGTGACCTGAAGAAAATGAATCCAAGCGTCGCTCAGGATTCCATAGGCGATCCTAGCAGCTTTGATGTCAGACAATTCGGCCAGTTCGTGCGCTTGGTCGTGTATTGTCTCTGCTATCAGCTGATGAGTATGCCAGAAGTGTGGCGCATCGCTCGGTGTTTCTTCTTCTAAGTGATGAAAGGTTTCGATGATCGTCTGTGCTTGCTCATTAAGATCACCCAGTCTGTCTTCTGCCAATTGATCGCCTATATCAAAGTAGGCGTTGAGCATCAGGCTGATGTCATCTTGCCTTCCCTCTGAGAATACAGCCGTTATAATAGCGGTGTCCTCAATGTTCTCGTCATGATTTGAGGTCAGAGTGTTTATAGATGCTTGGTACTGCGTTGGAGTTGCATTATGATTGGCAGGATGATCCAATGACAGTTCCATTTGGGAAAGATTCTTGGAGCATCCGCTGGTAAAATTCAACATAACAATAAGGAAAAAAAGTGAAATAGGCTGCGTGGTGAAATATCGCATGAAAACCCCCGTTGAAATCCAACTACATTTGGAAATTGAAGATGAAATTAAGTAAGATGTATGAAGAATAAAACTTAAGAGAGGGAAATCGGAGGGGCTCGAGACAAGAAATGGCTAATGAATAATTCTTTGCTTAGTGGAGGAATACATCTTAGGCGAAGAACGGAACAGGAGTTGACATTCAGGATCATTGGGTGTGTTGGAATAGATCCGGCAAAGGAGAGGTGGACTTTGGCAAATTGTACAGAAACTCGATACTCATTACTGTTGACGAATATTGGCTGAGTTAAACAACAACGTGCGTTGTCTTCCCCTTGATCCGCTTGCGGTATTTGCTGTGAATGACAGCAGTTTGAACTACTGCCCTGTTCCTGAGGCTGAGACCAAAGTGAACCGGCCGCCGGCACAAGACAACTTTTTGCAACTGAAACTGAACATAATACAGGACAGATAAAATGAACTGTCAATATTGTTAACAGGAGAAGAATACTAATGTTTTTGAACTTCATCTTTTCGGAAATCCATACTTTTTACTTCAGATAATGCAGATTCGAGTTTCGCACAATTATACCTGCTTTTGAGTACAGAAAACAATAGTAAAGATTTTAATACCAGAATTATCAATAAGTGAAGAGCAACGAATAGAATATTCTTAATCAAATTAACGTTTTTCACCAGCATGAAAAATAAATTCTTTTGAGCGTTGGCAGAAGGTATCAATTCTGCTAGAATGGTGTTTAGCTTTACTAAAAATAAAGCACAGCCCACCCTGCCGAGTCAGGATAAACTTGCGATCGTCTGGGGCGCACTGAAAGTCAAATAGTTACTAGACTCACTTACTGATCGTTCACGCGAACTTCTTTCTATAACTGATTCTTGGTCAGTCCAGCATCCACGTCAGTCGGCGCCTTAATCCCACTTCACGGCGTGGATGCTGCGAGTGGCAAAGGGGATTCGCTCCGCGTTGGTCCTGTTTGTTGCACCGAGGGAATCTCTTATCGGGTCCTATATGAAGCTGGTGGGGCCCGTTATCCATTTTGACACCTTCCTTAATAATTTCCATATAGACTCTTCCAATTAAGAAAGGTTGTTTCCATACTTTCTCAGTATATACACTGGCGTATTCTCAATCCATTCTCGTCGAATACCGTTCCTGTCTGGGTGGCTTCTTCCTCTACCATCTGTATCAGGCTTCTAATTCTGCCTTGCACAGATGTTTCATAGGCAACATATACTAGGTGGTTCTTCAGTGCCGGAAGAGCGCTTTGTACGACGGTACGCTCCTCAAGTCCAGCCGGTTTGGCCCAAAAAACTAATGTCACCGGTCCTTTTAAGCCTAAATTCCCGACATCCACATAGCTTTTCTTCCCACCGTCAAATTTTAATGCTTGTCCGACTTTTCCCACTACCCATTGGGGGTCATTTTTAAGTACCCCATCATTACCGTTTCCAGACGAATCCTTGGCTACTCCTCCTGTTCCTTCATCGAAGAGCCACATAGCCACGGAACCACCCTGAACATCTGCCTCGGCTAAACTGTTTTCCTTGATAGTAACCACCTCATCCTGAGTCAGGGCGACATTGAAAAATGCCACCTCATCCATAAGACCGGTAAAATGTTGTCCCCATTGACCAATAAAATTCGCGCCAATACCGATGTCAGTAAAAGCACAGTTATCTTGCACTGTAAGGCCTTTTTTGCCATTGTAATACCCGGTCACATTTGTTTTATCATCAAATACGAAGGCATAATGTCCCCATTGATTATCCTCAAACTTTGGAATGACAGGTTGCCAGGTTGAACCCCAGAATTCCACGCTGCCAGCGTGGAACCGAATCGCAAAAGCCGGGACATCAAGTCCAGTGGTATTCGATATCAGCCGAACATCATCGATGCGCTCAGATCCAGCCAGGCGTTCCAAAAGATAAAGCCCCTCACCCATTCCCAGTTGCAGCGCGATTCTAGAACTTGATACAGACAAGGTTGATAGTATGATAGGTTTCTCACCCGAAGGAAGATCACCCTTCAGCGCCTGAATAGCTTTGTTCTCTTGTTTTACTATGTTGGCGCGTGTCTTAAGACGGGGTAAGGAAACCAATATCTTTGTCCTGAAGGGGGTATACACGATAAACATCACTATCAGGAAAATCCATGCTATTTGCAATATGTTCCGCAGATATCTAACTGGCAGATGCAGAATCAAAACTCCTAACTGAGCTATCCCCACACTCAAGGCAAAAAGGATGAAGACATAGTTGTAGAAGAGAAACCGACCCGCAAAGAGCATGCCCCGGGTATAGGTTATGAAGTAGAATACGATGCTTCCGAAGAACGAACAGGCCATGAAGAGCAACATTCGCGGCTGCTTCATGAACATAACCACCACTCCGATTACAGACAATGATATGTATACTAGCGCTCGTAGGGAGAACCAGGAAGACACGTGGAAGGCGTTGAAAAAGGCAGATTTTAGTAGTCCGGGAAACTGTTGCCAATCGAAGGAATTGCTGCGGCCTGCATATTCGATGACAAATCTCTGAGCCAGCCATCTGCTGAAAAACACGTTTCCGAAGATGGCGTAATCCCAGATATGCCACACAGCTGGCATCAACAGTGGGATCAGGAATAGCAGGTCAATTCTGTTGAAGCGTGGCCTATTTCTCGGCAGGTACTTCAGTCCGAATAGGCAGACCACGATCAGACCTACGTTGATCCAGTTGTCGGGCCGGGCCAGGCTGGCAACACTAAGAAAGATAATAACCATAAGACGATTTCTCAGAGGACTGAGATCCTGTAGATACACCAGCGCTACGAACAGGAACAGGGTGCTTAGAAGTCCGGAACCACCACCCATCATCGTCCCAAAGATGAATGGCGTCATCATGGTTAAAACTGCAAAGACCAGAAAAGGTACTGGTGTGGCGTAACGTTGGCCCATAATGTGGCAGGCACAGTATACGAGCAGAGCCCCGGCTACAGCAAACAGGACATGAATAAACCATAGGTTTCCGGTTATCCAGTAAATCAGCCCGAATAGTATCATCTGGGCAGGCTTGGGCACGCTCCAATTGGCTTGATGCACACCTTGGAACATGGTCATTCCATAAGCCACATTCGATACCACATCTGAACCTTTTCCGAACATCTCACCATACCTGACCAGGAAATTCATCGGGTATACAAAACAGATCAGCAGTATGACAATTGGGATAATTTTCCACTTCATTACCATTAAACCTTTCACCGTTTATCGTCTATTCCTATAGATGTTTCCCTTTGATTTGAAGGTTTAGACGTTCCTGGATTACTCCATATGGTTTGCCATTAACACATTACTGGCGGCAACCTTCATTAAGATCAGAAAATGCCGCATGCTATCAGATTGGCCAGGTATATTGTGGCACTTTCAGGAGTTCACCGTCGTTCAATGCTGACTGGTGGGCGATGATGCCCGGTACGGTCATGTTTAAAGACCAGGCGATGTTGATCAGTGGCGACCGATTCTCCAAGAGGGCAGTGACGAACTCGTCGGTTAAATAACCGTGTGAACCGCCGTGCCCTCCAGCTTCCATCCCGGGTGGCAGTTGAGGCTTGAACAAATCAGGGAGTTTGGCCTGATCTTCCGCCGGCTGAAATGAAGTGCCATGCATATACCCAAGTTCGCCGTGTACCAAACCGGTTGGTCCTCCTCCGGAACCATGCATGCCCCAACAAACACTCATGCGTGACGACCCGCCTTCAGAAGTTTGGAACAGAGCAACTTCACTGTCGAAAGGGTTTTGATAACGGTTGGCATCAGGCTGAAACTGTGGTATCTTCCCCTTGAACCCCTGACAGGAGACTTTGGTGAAACTCTGCCCCGTCACCGCTACATAATAGGCAGTCGAATGTGTTGGATACCACATCGGCGGAAGTCCCGTTCGCCACTCCCCATGGGAAGCTAAGGGTGTGGGGAAATAGTGATAATATTGTCCCTCCGAATAGATAATTTTGCCAAAAGCACCCGCTTCATAGGCTGTCCGCATGGCGTAGCAGGGGGGATGGTAGGCAGACGTCTCAAACATCATGTATTCCAAGCCGGTCGTTTTGACGGTTTCATAGAGTCGGTCGGCGTCTTCCAATGACCCGAAGACCGCCGGCACCGCACAAGCAACGTGCTTGCCGTGGTTCAGGCAGAGAATGGCATGATGCGCATGATTGGGAGTGTCCGTACCCAGGAAGATAGCCTCCAACGACTGATCTTTGACCATTTCCTCCAGGGAGAGATAGGTTTTTTGACAATCGCAGGCAGCTGCCAGTTCGGCACAACGCTCAGGAGAAATGTCGCAGACGGCAGCAATTTCCACATTGGGGTGGTGCTGGAATCCGAATGCAGCACCGAAACGGCAGACGCCATACCCGGCAATGCCAACGCGAATTTTACGATCCGACACAGGTTGCCAGGCTTTATCCTGGCGACTGGTTGAATTGGTTTCGTCGAATCCCTGGATCTCAGTTTGGGGAATATCTTGTTTGGTAAAGGTCATATTTGTTTCCTCCAACTGTTCAAAGGTGTCCATATCAAGCCTTGGTCAAGGGCGACGTGATCCTCCAGACTTCTTCTTTGAGTGCCTTAGCCTCTCCATCATAAACAAACTAATTCTGATCCTGCAGTGCTTGGGCCGGGGTGGCCACTCATTCCGCTTGACTACGAATTCAGATTCAAGGTTTGCCCTAGTCTTTGATTTTCCGAAAGTGATCTTGGCTTTGTCGAATGCACTTCGGCACACCCGCTAAAAGACTGGAATATCAATTGATGAATTGGCTTATTCATTAGCTATGTTTAGGTAACTATTATCAGTTCCATGACACAATTTCGCTATCTCGCAAAATGCTCGGCAGATCCTCAGGAAACCTCTTGATTGATCGGAAATCCGGTACTTCGACTGGAATACTCTCCCGATTAATGGATACTTCGGAGACCAAGCCCGGAACGGTCATGTCCAGCGACTCATAAATATCAATTGGTGATTTGGTATCGTTGATAATTGAGTCGACAAATTCTCGGACTTCAAGATAATCGCCACCTCCATGGCCAGCTTGCAAAGCTTCCATAGACGGATTTCGCCAGATTTCAGGCATATATTGTTCTTCGAAATCCGATAGCGACTGCCAGGCGATCTGATCGGAGTGTTCCGCCAGCCAAATTTTGGGTTGATCTCCAAGACCACGTGCGGCTTCGTAGCACCCTTTTGTGCCCTGTAAACTATAATATTGTCCCAGGGCTGGCCGATCAGATAGCATATCAACCCGGATTTCGACCAGCCCGCCACGAGTTGTTTTGCAAATCATCGAAATTGTATCCTCGTTTTCGTACTGCTTACCCTCTGAATCTTCATAATGATGTCCCGATCCGAAACAGGACACAGTACACACGCGATCTTCAAACCATTGTAGGACTGGTCCCAAGCTGTGAGTTGAATAGGTGCATCCATTCCGGCCCGTCTGCCATTTGCGCCGCCATTTAGTAATCTCATTTAAGCTCTTAAGTTCATGAATATATTGCCCTTCACCGAAATAAATATCACCAAATAATCCCTGCATTGCTAGTTCACGGATCAGGATATTTGGTTTGGTATAGACATAATTTTCGGCCATCATATATTTTTTTTTGCTGTTTTCAACCGACTTTGCAAGTTCCCAACACTGTTGAAGATCCGTAGCTGCCGGCACCTCTGAAATGACGTGTTTTCCTTCCTGCAAGGCAAGAGTCGATTGCGGGGCGTGCAAAGGCATTGGTGTTGACACCACTACGATATCCAGGTCAGATTGTACCATCTCTTCGAACTCGGTGTACTTCTGATCGATATTGAATTGGCTTGCAACTCCCTCGACGACATCGATATTCAAATCGCAGATGGCGATAACGTCAGTTTCTTCAATTGCCTGAAACGAACGAATAAATGATTGCCCTCTCGGTGCACCGACGATACCGACTTTAAGCTTATTCTTCATAGACTTGGTTTCTCTCCTCATTGTAGTGGTACGGTTAATTTTGGATCTAAAACTGTTTTAGATCAGCCAGATTATCCATAAAATCTAGCATGTCGACCTTGGCCTCTGCTCATGTGGCAGGCTCAACCAAGTTCCGCACAATTAAAATACCCGTTTTGTTAATGGTGCTGCCGTTGTTTTGCTGTTATCATCTGTAACCTTTTCTGTCCATGCGTTTAATTCTTAAATTTGATTTTCGGCCCACTGAATAGAAAATCTACCCCAACTTTCCCTGAAATATTGGTCTACCCTTCGGTTTTAGTTAAGACATCAAGTTTGACTACAATCATTTTCCACTTATTTTTATGAGAATCACCCTAGCGGTTCCATGGTTCTTTATGTCATCACTCAACATTTGGGACATTTATGTTTTGTTCCTTTACCGATTTTGGCAATCTAGCTGGTAGAGAAATTTGGCAATCTGTTTAACCGAGTGATCTTCTGGTCCTGCCAGTTCGAAATATTTTCGGGTTTTATCGTTGAGTACGCCATAAAAATCCCGGACTTCCAATTCGGGATGATCACGCCAAAATTGGGTTGGGGTGAATGAGTCATTAGCCATAGCAGGTTGGTCACGATGCCCATAGTAGATTTGCACTGTTTTACGCTCTTGTTCCGTCATGCGCACTGTAGTCGTATGCAAAAGCGAATAACTACAAAGAAATGCAGTTCCAGCAGGACCATAAAGACTGCAAATTCCGCCTCGTTGCAACTAGGCTTCATTGTCGTCTTTCAAAATCGGTTGATCAACAGATTCCGGCGAAATTGAAAGACAGTGAGTAGTTTCATCCGCTTTAGCTAGGTATACTATAAGTAGAATATTTCGTGTCCGTAGGGGGTGCTCCATTAGGTGTGGGCCGTCACGGTGCCAAACCCAATGGTTAGGGCTGTCCGTGTAAGACCCCATGTGGCGAATTGTCATCCCTGAGAAACAGAGGTCACCACCCATCAACCGATGAAGAGGTTCCATGACTCTGCTGTGCCGATCAGTTGGTCGAATTCAGGGGTGCTGGCCAAGACATTGTAATTGATGGTCTGATGGTCTGGTAAGAGCCAAAGTCAAACCAGAAAGCCTGTTTCTGCTCACGATCATGATCATACAGATCGAGATAATAGTCCACCTCCCGGTCAGTCAATATTTTTCCCAGTGAGACATAACCATTTTCTCGGAAAAACTGGTAATCTTCGTCTTTCATGGCTTCACCTAGCAAATTGTTGTTTTCAATTGAAACAAGCAACGAAGAGTATAATTGTGAAATTTCAGCAACATTAAAAATATCCCTCTACGAAAATTATTGCAAGTCATTTTCTGACAATCCTCATTATTTCAACCGACAGTTTCCAATTGAAGTATAGGAGAAACACTCACCCACTTATCTTAATTTAGGTCTGTTTAACTGGTAACCAGACAGTAGCAACATAAATCTAGTATCATGATCTCCAAGTTCGTTCGTTGGTTTTAAGTTGGATAAATATTTGAAATGTCCCTGTTAAGTTAGAGGGAGTACTTGGATGTATTCACCGATCTAAATAACTAACACAGACATCCGAAGTATTCAGTTATTACAACAACCACGTGGAGTTGTTTTCAGACCCTCATTGCTTCTTTTGACCTGCTTTTATGAAACACTGTTATTGATTACACGGAACTTGGATATTCACGCCCACGTGAAAGTGGGAAGTGTAGCTAGGTTTCACTATTTTCTACCCATTTAGAATCTGCCCTCATGTAGCTAGTTGCCAGTCCACGGCGGCGATAAGGGGTTTTATTTTCCAAACTTCCGTGCACGGTTAAGCTATGATGAAAACTGCAACTGCCAGCTTTCAGTACTATAGGAACTGCTTGTGATACATCCACGCCTTGAGCGTGTAAGAAATCATCACCATTTGACTTGTCATATATTCGTTCGTGAGGCCAGAGACCTTGCATACAACCATTTTCTTCTGTGGCATCATCCAGAGCTGTCCAACAACTGGCCAGTGCGGGAGGACTAACCGATGTCCAGTAAGCAGAATCCTGATGCCAAGAGACAATTGAACCATGAAAAGCAGGTTTCATTAACGCTTGAGTGGTAAATAGCTTAACGTCTTCTGTCCCGAGAAGTTCAGTGACAATATCCAGTATTTCCGGTTTGTTAGTGTACTTCAGAATGATGTCATCGTGAAGGTGCGGGTTTCCAAGTTGCCAGACTTTGTCACGGCGCGACACATCTTGCAGTCCTCCCACTATAGCAGCACCCTCCAAACGTATCCCGGCTTTCTCAGCATTGCAATGTTCCCCTGACGCAAGTGCGTCAATCCTTTGACTCAAATCTTCTAGCTCTTTTTCTGACAGCATAGAACCATAGATTAAGAACCCGTCACGTTCATAATTTGATTTTTGTGTATCTGTTAAAATCATTTGGAGCCTCCAATGTCCCTCGAAATCAGATGATGATTAACACGTGGCCATTTTGACTTAAGTCCGAGTTGAAAACCAGCATCATCCATAATTAAGATTGATTTATTACGTATAAGTTATTAGATTTAAAAATCATTGAATACCTTGACGGGTTGACCTGTGAGAATTGATTCCCAGGCAGCAACGCCAACAGCAACCGATTTGGCCCCATCAACCACCCCCGGTGAGGATTCTAGATCCCTGATCAAGACACTGTTGGAAATGCTGCATATAACGAATCACAGTCTGACCATGCCCGTATACACTGGTATCGGTTTCTGGCGGACAAGTCATTTCTAACGGATGCTTAGCCGCCATCTTGTCAAGAACAACTCTGACCTTTCCTTCTTCATTATCGGTAAAATCTGAGACCATAGTGCCTTTGGTTCCATAAAGTGTCACCTGCATCATCGGCATCGGTGGATGGACGATATCATAGAGTCCCATAGCTCGAGAAATTTGTCCGTTTTTAAATTTTAAATTGAGGAAGAAATTATTCATTTGAGGGAATTCAGGAGTCAGCTTCCCTTTGGCCCCGTAGGCGTGAACTTCTTCCACATCTCCAGAAAAACTGCGTAGGATGTCAACTGGATGTACTACGCCACCAAACATCAAGTTCTGCGGCACCTCCAATCTCCAGGGCGTCATTTTGTAAACTTCACGCATATCATGGACATAATAGGCTTCCGAAGCCACAATTTCTCCCAAGTCCCCATCTTCAAAAAAACGTCTCATCGTCGAAAACTGGAGGTCGAAACGCATGGTTTGACCGACCAGAAATTTGACTTCTTTCTCCCTAACCAGTTCAACCAGTCGTTTAGCATCATCCAAGTCGGTCACCATTGGTTTGGTGCAAATGACATGCTTACCTGCCTGGATGGCAGCTTCGCAATGTTCAGCGTGCAGGTGATCTGGAGAATAAATGGCCACAACGTCGATATCTTCACGTTTCACTAACTCTTTATAGTCTGTCGTCCAGTAGGCAACACCAATCTGCTATGCATAATTTTTTAGGATATCCTCCCTCTTGGCACAGATCCCCCGAAGTTCGTATTTCAAGGATGGAACTTCTTGCAATAGAGTTGCTGTGGACCCCATATTAGTTGGATTGATTCCGATTACGCCTAATCCGATTTCCATGTAGGTTTCCTCCTTTTTTAACAGATAACTATTGTTTATGCTTAGCAACATGGCAAGGCAATTTATTGTTCAATCCAATGACGGACGCAAGTTCGAGATTGCCAATAGGACAATGATGCTGACTCCTAACCAAACAGTTTGCATACAGCCGTTTCAGGGATGATCTGCGCCCAATAATAACTATGTATGCCTATTCTAAATTGAGATGCACTTTCTCCTTGCACAGTGATCTGCCACAAAACAGATTCAATTGTGGTTTATAACGAAATAGCTATTTCGCTATTCGGTTGCTTGATTTCGGAAATTCGGCACCTCAACCGGGACACCCCCGTTGACAATTGACTGCTCGGACACCAATCCGGGTACGGTGTAGTCCATAGCATCATAAACATCCATCGGGGGATCAGTGTCATGGAGGATACTGTCGACAAAATCCCTTAACTCAAAGTGCTCGCCACTAATACCTGCTTTCAATGCTTCTTCAGACGGATTTTTCCATCTGTCTGGCAGAAACTCTTCTTCATAATCTGACAGCGGTTGCCACTCACCACCGCCTATTGAGATCTTTTATTGAGCACCAAATCCGCGTGATCCTTCAAAACAAGCTTTAGTCCCCTGCAAACTCAAATAGACGTTTGCAGGTCGACTAGAGAGCATATCTATCCTAATTTTGATTAAGTAACCACTTTCCGTTTTGCATAACATTAACATTGTATCTTCCATGGCATGCTCCGGATCTGTGTGTACTCCAGTACCTAGACAGCAAACGGTGGCAACGCGTTCATCAAACCATTGTAAAACCGGCCCAAGGCTGTACGTTGCGTAATTACAACGATTGATTCCCACTTGCCAATAATAGCGCCATGTAGGGTTGCCTTCTGCATTGTGGTGGAGGAACTTGATATCATGGACATATTCCGCTTCACCAAAATAGATCTTGCCGAACACTCCTTGTTGAACCATGTTTTTAATTAGCACGTTTGGTTTGTGATAACAAGCATTTTCAGCCATCGTATACTTGGCTTGGCTGTTTTGAACAGTCTCAACCAACTGATGGCACTGTTCAATTGAAACGGCGGCCGTGACTTCACTAATCACATATTTGCCAGCCTGAAGTGCCAGAATGGATTGAGGCACGTGTAGGTTCTCCGGCGTTGCCAGCACGACAATATCAATTTGGTCCAACATCTCCTCATATTGTGTAAAGCGCTGATTGATACCAAATTTCCCGCCAATTCCTTCGAGTGCATCCTCGCTTATATCGCATATAGCGGTGACTTTAGTTTCGGAAATTGAGGTGAAGGGTGCCATGAATGAAGACCCTCGATTAGCCCCGACAATTCCGACTTTTAGTTCCTCTTTCATTCCTAATTTCCTTAGTCTTTATGAAATTGCAAAAGTGGTTGGTCAATACAACCTATTGGCTGATAAATAAAAATTATTGACTTTAAAAACTTTAAATGCCAGCATTAAGCACATTTATTAAACATAATATTTCCCAGGTGCTGAATGGGGAAGCTGTAGCGGGGCATAGCCCCATTCAATACTAGCTGTAAGGTAAACTGCTGGCTTGCCAATAGTTTTATTGTTGGAGGACTAATGCGTATAAGAACAGGCATTGTTGGGCTTCAGAGCGTCTTTTGGCCTCATGCGTTTGCAAACTGTTTAAACTCTATTTCGGAAGCTGAGCTTGTGGCATGTACCTCTATGGGCTTAGATCCGAGTCTGATATCAATCTCACTGGGCAAAACACCGGAAGAATATGCTGCTCAGTACGACGTCAGGTTGTATCACGACCCAACTGAAATGATTCAAAAGGAAGATTTGGATGCCGTCTGCATCTGCGCCAAGCACACCGAAATTGCCAATTTTGTTGAACAGGTGGCACCTTTAGAAGTGGATATCTACATCGCCAAGCCGATGGCGACAACTCTTGAAGCAGCGGACAGAATCGTAAAAGCCGTACGAAATAATAACGTAATTGCCACCTCTGGCACAACCGAGCGCTTTGATGGTGGCATTCGCGAGGCGTATCAGCGATTCAAAAGCGGTGCAATTGGAAAATTGATTTCCATTCGAGCGTTACACCAACACGGGAATATTGGCAGTTTTCCAAAAGGTGACTGGTATTGGGATGAAGAGCAGGGCGGACCTGAACTCTCTTTGGTTTGGTATGCTGCTGACATCGTCAGATGGTTTGCGGATTCGGAAGTTGCTCGAGTGTATGCTGAATATGACAATTATCTTTCGGAGAATTCGCCTTTTATGGATAACGGCAAAATCATTCTGAGGTTTGAGAACCGGGTGATGGGATCGATTGACATCTATTTTTCCGTCAACGGTTTTCAGTTTCCTTCTTATGAAATTGAACTGGTTGGTACAACAGGCGCCATTCGTACGCAACAAAGCGTTTACGAAGGAACACTTTTCACCTCTGCCGGCGTGAGCAATTTCTATAGGACACAGAATAATAACTTGCTGGATGAGATGAGACATTGGGTACAGTGTTGCATCAACAAAACTGAGCCAGAGCTGACGATCGAAGATGCCCGTCGTGTGATTGAGTTATGTTTAGCAATGCGCCAATCCGCCAAAACACAGAAGCCAATTGAGTTGCCAAAATCAATATAACCAACTTTACAAATCAAACTACAAGGAGAAGCAATAATGGGTAAACACCACTTCGTTCGGATAGGCTCGGTTCTCGCATTATTTGCTCTGGCGATTCGTTGTGACGCGCTGCTTTGGGATTTCAATAAGAAAGCTCAAGAGAATGATTGGAAAGTGATTAGTGGGAAGTGCGAAATCGACCAAGATGCGTATAAAATCAGTCATAACGCCGAAGGATTAGCCATCTCTGGTCAATCGATTTGGACTGATTATATAATTACCTGCAAGGCTCGCTTAACGCAACCCGGTGATTTCAACAATATTTCCATCGTTGTCCGCGCTTCTGACGATGGGCAAAGTGAGTACATCTTTATGCTTGAAGGAAAGCGACAGCAGGCAGAATGGTGGAAAAAGATTGGTGGACAGTATACTGAAATCAAAACCGTTGCGTTGAAAATCGATACCAAAGATTGGTTCCAAATTAAAGTTATCGCCAAAGGCGACACGTTTGAAGGCTACTATGACGGGAAATTCATCGCTGAAATCAAAGATAAAGGCCTTCGGCAAGGAAAGGTCGGTGCGCGGGTCTACGGCAGTACCGCTCATATCGATGACTTTGATGTGAATGGAAAAGGAATTGAACCATCACCGATTGAAGCAAAAGACAAGCTGACAACAACTTGGGGCACAATCAAAATGCCCGTGGTTAAGAACCCAGCCCGCTGATTCTTAACCACGGGCATGGCGATGGCGTGCGCCTGGGCAATTAAGCTAGATATAAAAAAATTGGACATACTAGTATTTTTCTCTATATTTATTATCTTAATAACATATTTTGTTAGCATGTTTTGTATTGAATATTTTATAATATAATAGAAATCCATAGTTTAGCAAAAGGAGGTAAGGTTACTATAAACTTAGAGGTTTAGTTTAAACTTGGAAAACACTAGATTAGCAAAATTAACAAAGGAGTTTAGTAATAATGAAATCCAGGATGTTGAATCTTATTTGCGCGAGTGTCGGTTTGATTGTTTTGGTCCTGATGTTCACTAGCCAAAGCGATGCCAAAGTCAAGGAAACCCTTGTTGGGGCGTGGCTCTTTAGATGGTAATGCGAAGGACGCCTCTGAAAATGGTAAGGATGGAAAACTTGAGAATGGGCCCACATTCGTAGCAGGAAAAATCGGCCAGGCATTAAAATTTGCCGGTGGAAAAGCAGGTAACGACCGTGTGAATTTAGGGGATTTAGGTTTAGCACCTTCAGGAACAGCGACATTAGTTTTTTGGGCTAAACCGGCTGGCGCGGCCCTCGATGATCGGCTGATATCGAATATGGCTGAGCCTGCCGTCCCGGCGTTCTCAATTCGGTTTGCACCTCCTAAGGTTGAATTCTGGGGTTCAACCTGGCAACCTGTCATTGGAAAGTTTGATGATAATAAGTGGGGACACTATGCCTTCACACTTGATGGCAAAGCAAATGTGACGGGGTATTACAATGGAGAAAAAGGTCTTACCACTGCTAATAATAAGTATGGTTTCAATGAGAGTATCAGCATTGGTGCCCCTTTTTTAGGTAAATGGGGACAACATTATAACGGTCTTATGGATGAGGTTGCGTTTTACAATGTCGTTCTGACTCAGGCTGATATTAAAGGCCTCATGTCAGGACTCATATCCTCCACAACAGCGGTTTCTCCTTCAGGGAAATTAGCCACAGGCTGGGCCCATCTCAAAGCCCAACGTTAGCATCACTCTGCTGTCAGGTACGAAGGGAGAGTTGAGGAGAAAAGCCTGAGGGCATCAACTGCCTTAACTTCCCTTCGTTATCGACTTATTCCTGGCCAGTTTAGAACAACTTGTTTAAGTTTGATGTATCCAACGGGGCCAAGCGGCGAGAAGTGCCTGGATGGCTAGGTTTTCCCAGAATACCCCCCGAAGCAGACCGAGTCGATTTGGATAAGGGAGGAGGGTTATAAGGATGGATCCTTGGGTGCTTCCACTTGCTTCTGAGAACTACAATCTCTTCCTTGCAAACCCAGGGGGTTCTGTCGCTTTACATGACAGGAAGTGATGTTTTGTTCCAATCTTCTGCTGTTATTAGGTAGTGAAGCCGACAGAAGTGTTAGCAATCCACTTCAGAATTGTTCAGGAATTATTAATTAATGTGAGGAAAATAATAGCAAATGAAAATCATGATGATGAATCTCATTCGCACAAGCACTAGTTTAATTATCTTGATCCTGATGTTCACCAGCCAAAGCAGTGCTAAATTTGATCCGAAAACCCTTGTCGGGGCTTGGCTCTTTGATGGTAATGCGAAGGATGCCTCTGGAAATGGTAAAGATGGAACACTCGAGAATGGGCCTAAATGGACGGCGGGGAAATTTGGTCAGGCATTAGAATTTAATGGCGGGAAGAAAAGTTATGTAAATGTCGGGAATTTAGGTTTAAAAGGACCGGTGACATTAGTTTTTTGGGCCAAACCGGCTGGTGCGAAAGACGACGACCGATTGATATCGAATATTAATGGGCCTGCCGTCCCGGCGTTCACGATTCGGTTTATGCCTCCTAAGGTTGAAATCTGGAGCTCAACTTGGATACCAATCATTGAGAAATTTGATGATAATAAATGGGGACATTACGCCTTTGTGTTTAAGAACACTGGTGGTGACAAGGAAGATGTGACGGGGTATTACAATGGCAAAAAAGGCCTTACAGTTCAAGATAACTATGCTTTTACTGACATCGGTATTGGTGCGCATTTTATTGAAAATTGGGGACAATATTTTACCGGTCTCCTCGACGATGTTGCATTTTTCGATGTCACCCTGACTGTGGCTGACATTAAGAATATTATGAATAAAGGACTCAAAATCTCACTGGCAGTTTCCCCCGCGGGCAAATTAGCCACAAGCTGGGGCGGCCTCAAAGCTCAGTATTAGCATCACTCGACTACCGGCTACCTGCTGTTCGCCGATTTCAAAATGGCCCAGATCCACTGGTTTCACGTGGGGATTCACACCACTTTGGTTCTGTTTGTTTGAGGGAATTTCTTATCGGGTTCCACATGCAGCCAGTGAGGATTGCCATCATGCCATGGGCATATGGTGGGTCTTTCATGACGAGCTTGTCTTGTAATGATGTCTAATTGAATTTGTTAGGCGAATTGTAGGGCCCTCATAAGACTAGGTTACGGTTTTCCTTTTGCATCCATTTCTCGCGCACGGTTATAGTGGGTCTCCGCTGTTGCTGTCAATTGTTTCCTACAACCTAGATTTCCATCCTACCTGCCACATCCTCTTGAACCTTTTTTCAGGATTGGTGTCGGGCGGGTCATAGATCGTCCACGCCAAACGCGTTGATGTCTCCGGATATCATGATGGTGGATTGGTGTGGTACCATATTTTGCCCTGTTGATAAATACGTGGGATAATCAGTCAATCGGTACCGAAATCCTCATGATTATGATGTAGCCCATAGTCATAAGAATCGGATTGAGGTTGTCTATGGGTGAGTTTGGGACTTATGACTCTAGCTGACCACATGAGTAAGTTGTCTTGGAATTGAATGGCGCTAAGTTGGTGAAAAATCAGAGCCTGCGCAAAAGGGTAATATGCCTGGGTTTAGTTCTGATTCCGATTAACGGCTGGTGGCTTATTCAGATGGAAGAGTTCCGCTATTCAGGACATCCGACCACAGCCTCGCTCTTTTTCAATGTCATTTTCCTTCTGTTTCTGTTAACACTTTTCAATCTGATTGTCACACGATTTGCTCCGAAAGCCGCTTTCTCCCAGGCAGAACTCCTTACGCTGTACGTCATGTTGTCAATCGCTTCGGCAATCTCGGGGCACGATCAACTGGTCGGGCTACCCCCGACGCTGGGGCATCCTTTCTGGTTTGCTACCCCGGAAAATGAATGGGATGCGCTGTTTTTCAGCCATATTCCTTCATGGTTG
>JYMV01052473.1_pt1 | contig 22596 bp, 21 predicted proteins | sample 338911 | NCBI WGS metagenome assembly JYMV01 (sample SAMN03354496, study PRJNA234377) | hydrothermal vent metagenome | biome: Deep sea; feature: Hydrothermal plumes at the Eastern Lau Spreading Center, Western Pacific Ocean; material: Seawater | place: Tonga | collected 2009 | depth 2000 m m
TTTCCCTCAGCAGAGGTATGAGATGCGTTAAATCGGAATAAAAAGTTTCCCAAAAGTGTTGACTATAATTTTCACGAAACTTACCTAAATGATCGAACCCGAGATGGTCCAATAAATTTGCTTCCTCAAGTGAACGATAAAGCCTAACCAACCACTGATTGTATTGCGACTGGGTCATGTATGCCAGGATGTGCGCCGACCGCACATAGTGACAAAAATTTGTCTGTTCTTTTGCTGTGCTCTTTGAGGAAATATCAGAAAACTTGATAGCTGACTTTACATCTTCAATATTCAGATTTTTGAGTGATCGAAAATTCCGATCAACAAACAATAAACTCCTTTCGATATAGTGGGGCCAGAGGACAGAATTGGATGACGGACCAACAAAACTTTTATACTCCCCCTTTCCGGTATAATATTTTTCAGCGGGCTGGTTTGGTTTTACCTCATCTTCCTCTAGAATACCTCCGACAATGCCGACGTGCGATATAAGCGTGGCAAGTATGAGGTTAAAAAACAGAGGCGGTTCGACCACGCCACGATGATGAAGAACTCCATCAAGGATCTGCAGCGCCATCATTCCAGCCCTTTTGGTGTGATTGACATTAAGAAACAAGCTATTGCTTATAGCCATTTTTGCCAGAGCCATCCGCGAAATATTTAGAGTATTCTGCAATAATTCAGTTTCAGCAGACCCGTATATCCTTTGGTGCTGGTATAAAACTTGTTCGGAAAAATGCTCTATCTGTAGGCTGCGGAAGTCAATCATTCTTATACAAATTCCCGGGATATATCGAACCCGATCTGGCCCATCATTTCTAGCGCTTGATTGTCAGGTTTTTCAGGTTCCAAAGAATAAATTTCAAATACGTATTTTATTTTTTCCGACGTATATACGGGAAATGCTAATCCGCCGCGAATACCAATATTTTTTGCATGTTTTGCCCTTGGAAAATTTGGGTCAACCGAGACATCTTCAATCCAATGTGGTTTACTATCTTCCCAAACCCGGCCTGGCAGACCCTCCCCAAAACCGAATGATGTAGACATTGTAATGTCCTCAAACATCTTGGTTTTTTTATTTGGTTTACTGAAATACCATATGTCGGTGGGAAGTAGTCGTTTTCCGTCTTCTTGTAATTCGTAAATGTGTCCAACCGGCCAACCTTGGAATTTGCAAACATCTCCAAGGATTATCTCTAAGCTATCGGTTAATTCATTGTCTTCCAGAATAGCCGGGATTTTCGATAATAAATCAAAACCCTCGGTTGATAGGATAGCACGATGTTCCTGAGAAAAAACATTGGAAAATAAAAGAGCCGCCCACTTTCTTCCGCTATCAGTGTCATTCAGATAATTAAGGGCGTCACTGACATGAGCCTGAACAAAATTATAAAAGAAGGATGGATAAGACGAAGCTAAATCATAGGCACTAGTATACCCTAACCTAGTGGCTGCCCCGGTTTCGAAAAACTCATAATAGAGGGCAGGGATTTTTTTTATATAATTGGGATCTGCTAGTTGTCCAACTAAATCGGCAGATTGAATTAATTGCGCTAATTCACCAAAATTTTTGTCATTGTCGCCCCGTATGTTTCGACTTGCAGGTACAGGAAACTCGGTTTGACTAATCAGGCCAGCCAGGTAGGAAACGTCGACATCAGGATGCCAATTTCTGTCACGAACAAATTGCTGTCCCCGGAACACATGGTATGGGGTCAAAGATGCGTCGGTGCATTCTGATGGGAGATCTAATTGTTGTCCATCGGCACCAATCAATTGGCCCTTTTCGTCATCCTGGTCTAATATACCCCTGACGTAACCTATGTCATGAAATAAGCACGCAATAGTAAAATGCAACCAGTCGCTATGAGATAAGTCTCCTCGACGAAGTTCACGCCCTAAAAACATATCTTGGCCACAAAGCGTCACCAAGCAGGTGTGCTCCACATCATGATAGAGTGCGTCTGTTCTACCTATAAGCGTCAAGGCTGTTCTAATGGCACCATCGAGTATTTCCGAGTAAACGTCGGGACTATTCGGGCAGATAATGTCCCTGTAAGAAGCTAACCTTTCAATCAAAAGCTGTTCTAAGCTAGATATGTCATTTGTATTAACAAACATGCTTCTACCTAAATCATCCGACACAACGCACTGCCCGCCTGGTTACTCATCATACTTGTTAGTACAATTTAACGCTAAGATCTAATAATTATTCGTAATATTAAGACTTAATAATTAATCGTAATCAATGTTATAGTAGTGTTAAAGCCTAGAGTGGAGTTGGGGTTGGCGTCCTGAATATCCGGGTTTGCACATTTACACACCTCTCTTTAATTCGCCAATCTTTACCGCCCCGCTCCAGGCTATCGCAGTAACGACCAACAGCATATACCTGAGTGTTACCAGCAGTATCAGTGCGGAATACTGCAAATGAAGACTGAACCTGAGCACTGTTATCCAATCCATCAAGCAAAATTTGATCTACAGAGACGATGTGCATACGTTCCGCTAAGTCGTGAACGTGCTGGTGTGATTCTTCTAGTAGGGCCACAAGCTCATCCCGTGACAAATCAAGCCAAGTCATGTCACGACCTATTTCGTCACTTCGAGCCACCAATAAATATCTGCCATTTTCCAAGAAGAGTTCAGTAAATTGAGCGTAATTTCCTTCATCTAGAAACTTTGCCGAACTACTAATCAAAGTACGTATAGTCTGGCAATTCCGACGACCCCTAATTCCGTTTTGTCACTTCTTCGAGCCCCGGCGTCGTGAGGCCAACGCCCAACTCTTCGCCCCCATTCCTGATAAAAGGAACGCAAGTTAGAATCGTCGTGGGGGCGTAATTCTTCTTCTCGGGCATATATGGAATATCGGAATGCGTCATTAGACATAGAAATCTGTTGCGCCTCCACAGCTGAAATATCTTCTGGTAAATTGCGACCCGCTGGACCCCAAACCTGGTTATGATGACGGGTCCGTATATCCCGTTGCTCCTCGCTATCTGATTTTAGACCGAGGCCACGCCACTCAACTATTGTGCGGTCGGGAGCCACAGGAGTTATTGTATCAATCCGCATTACTGTCGCCCGCACATTGATCATTATGTCGGGAAATAGCAACATAACCAACAAGGCATCCGGCTGCATACCCGGCATCAAACCTTCACTACGCTCCTCCAAACCCACATTGCCGTAATTCATTGCACCTTGGTCTATTACATTGTGACTATTTGGATAAAGGTGCCATCGCCTTTCGTGATAATCTGGTTGTGCAAGACCGGTTTTCCGATTCAGAACATGCAGAAACTCATGGTATTGCTCAGAATTATTATCAACCCAGAGTTTCCAATTACAGCGAATTTCTGATCGATGATAATGAAATACTTCCAAAGGTTGGTCGTCCGGAAGATGCAAACGGATGTGATTTGCCATGGGGCCTAGAAAGTCTTCCAGGGGTTCAACGTCGTTTTTGATAGATACGAATACCAGTCCACCAATGATCTCCGTTCTGACTGGACGCAATCCTATATCCTCTTTTGAAAAGCCAACCGGTTCGTAGCCTACGGGGCGAGTTATACCAGTACAATTTCCAACGAGGTCATAAGTCCAAAGGTGGTAAAAACACTGTATACGCTTACCAAAAGTGCCACGTTCGTCACGTACAAGAGGGGCGCCTCGGTGAGGACAAATATTGAAGAATGTCCGTATTTCGTTGTCATGTCCCCTAACAACTATTAGCGGTCTCCCCGCCACGGTCAGGGCACGATAGCTACCTAATTGCGGGAGTTCTGATTCATGGCAAACAAGTTTCCAGACGGCAGCAAATATACCATCCCGCTCTTCGGAAAATATTTCAGAGTCAGTAAATATGCGGTTATCAACGTAGTGGGTTGGTGGCAATGAAGGAGGATTTTCCCAACGAGATATTTTATCTTCCATAACTCCACTCCCTTCATACACATAAATGATTGGCGGACAAATGTTAATGCAGTTTAGATCTTCAAAGAGGGGGATCAAAATTAAAAGCAATAAACTTCTTTGAAAAAATACTTTTAAAAATTACTCGCATTAGAATTAATCAGTGATTTAATCACCTGACCTGAAATAAGGATGATAATTGAAATAACCTTATACCAGAAAAAAGCCCTGTAATTTGGTTCTAATAGATATTACAGCTCGAAATAGACCTAATAATAGCCTATAGACTTAATAAATGTCACAGCCGAAGCATAAGATATGTCTAAATATATAATAGTTGGCACCTACTCCGACGAAGGTGCGGCTGGTCTTGTTAGCGGCGACACTGATCGTGTAGAGGCGATGGAGGCGTTGTGCGATAGTGTTGGTGCCAAATTGGTTAGCGCGGATATTACACGTGGTCTATTTGATTTTTGCGTTATGGTGGAAGCTGATTCTTTTGAAATTATCGCCGCGATGTTGTTAAAAGTCAGAGCTACAGGAGCTATTGGTGAAATCATTACTTTAGAGGCTGTTGACTATAAGAGCATTCGTGGCATTGCTAAGGGCGTTAAATATACGCCACCTAAAGGGTAGATATTAACCATGACACCTTTGCCAACGGCAATGATATTTTGGTTAATCTCGTCCACAACCGGGTTATAATCCACCAAATTTTGGGATAAAGTGCGTGTGAGGAATTAATTGGCTCAATTAAATTGTATTATTGGAAATTTGGAAACTGATGGTAGTCCTGGCCGAACAACCAACTAATCAATGGAGAAGCCTCCAAAACTGGAAGCGTGCGTCATACAACACTGTTTGGTGTTTGATTGGATGCTCAATTGGTGATTTTGGAACAATCTTTTTTTTCCAAATGACAGGTATCCCATGGCCCACCATATTGATTATGACGTTGGCTGTCGTAAATGGCATACTAACCTCGATTGCCCTAGAAACAGTTATTTTATCGCGTCAGATGCAACTCACCTCTGCCCTAAAAACAGCCTGTGGCATGTCTCTCATTTCGATGGTATCGATGGAAGCCGCCATGAATGCCGTAGATGTGCTTCTTACGGGTGGAGCAAAGCTGACCATCTGGGTTATACCCATCATGTTTCTTGCCGGGTTCCTTACACCACTTCCATATAATTATTGGCGTCTAAAGGTACACGGAAAATCCTGCCACTAGAGTGGTGATTTCGGTGTTATTTGTAACTTTGGATTTACAAATCCGTTAGATTGAGCCCGCCTCTGGGTCAAGATCTGGCAGATTTTGAAACTGATAAATACCGTAGAGCCTGCGCCAAATCATCAACCGCAGCAATCAGAGACGGGACAACAAACAAAATCAGCAATGTTGCAACGCCAAGTCCAAATACTATGGTGATTGCCATTGGGATCAGAAACTGAGCTTGCATACTTCTTTCGAATAACAGTGGTAGTAATCCACCCACCGTCGTTACGGAAGTAAGCAAAATGGGCCGAAATCGATCACACGATGCACCTACAATAGCATCAGTGAGCGGCTCCGTTTTCATGCGTTCGTCGACCGTAGTCGCCAGGATGATGGAACCATTTATAACAATTCCGGAAAGTCCAATTAGCCCAATTAAACTTAAGATTGTTAGGTTGTAACCTAAAAGCCAGTGACCAATTGCCGCGCCAATGAAACCCATTGGTATAACTGCCATTACGGCTATTGGTCGGGTGTAGCTTGCGAATACCCAGGCAAGAACGATATAAATACCGCACAGTCCGATAAAAAAACCGAGCCGCATATCTGCAAACGTCTCTTCCTGCTCTTCAACTTTGCCGGCAAAGTAAAATTCTAAACCATAGCGCTTCGCTATATCAGAAATCCCATCTCGTTTTACAGCAGAAACGACTTTTCCGACCGATGTGATATTTGCTTCGATTTCGGCGGTGATCGCTATTTGTCGACTTCCATCCTCCCTTTTCACCTGAGCAAACCCAAATTTTTCGTCTTTAGATACTACTTGAACTAACGGTACTTCCTGGCCACTAGGCGCCCGCAGATAAAGCGACTCTAAGACTGCCGAGGTGATCTCACTGCGTGGATACCGGACACGAATAGAAACTTCCTCATCCCCTCTCGGAAAACGCTTGGCCACACTACCTTCTATCGCATTTCGGACTTGACGTCCTACGGTTTCAGTCGTGAAACCGAGAGAACGGCCTCGTTTTGTGACTTCCAATATTGTCTCGCGTTTTCCATATGCAATGTTATCTTCGATATCGCTAACACCCGGATATCGCCTGAGTAATTTCATCACTTCACTCGCCGCAGATTTAAGCGCCCCGATATCTGAACCCTTCAACCGTATATCTACATCTCGCCCCGGCGGTCCTCCCCTCACCTCTTGAATGGTAAGTATGTTTAAACCGGGAAGTGGATTGACTTCGTCGCGCCAAGCCTCGATAAAATCTGGTGCTCGAATGTTCCGTTTATCAGCTGTCAGAAGTTCTACAATCAGACCACCAGCTGCGTCATCTATGGCGCTTGGTGATGGCGCGTTAGAATTACCTGACACTTGGACACCAACCTTTGTAGTGCTCATTTGAATTAATTTATTGTCATAACCCAACCGTTTATTGGCCGCTGCGTAGGCGGCACGTTCTACTTCGCGTAACATTGCAATAGTTTGACGACGCGGTGTACCAGAAACCATTTTAACGTTTACGATAATCTTATCAGATTCGGGAGTGGGGAAAAAATTAAAGCCAACGCGTCCACCTGCCAGAAGTCCGGCAGCAAACATCAGCAGCGCTAACACGATAGCAAGCGTCGCATACCGCCACCTAATACTAAGTATGACGAGACGCCGGAAAGGACCATCACGAAAATTGCCAAAACGTTGGTCAAAGCTTTCCCTAAACCTGGTATACCCCCCAAATTTGATGAATGTCATATTCATCCCATGTGTTAGATGTCCGGGAAGGACATAGAAGCACTCCATCAAACTTGCAATTAAAATAGCTACAATTACCAATGGGATTGCGGCTATAACCTGACCAATGATACCCCCAATCAGAATTAACGGTAAGAATGCACACATTGTGGTAAGCGATGCACTAACTACCGGAGCTGCCATACGACGCGCTCCAGCAACGGCAGCAGCAAATGGGGGCAGCCCGGTACGGCAGCGATACTCAGCGTGTTCACCAACCACTATTGCATCGTCAACAACAATTCCTAGCCCCATTATTAACCCAAATAGGCTTATCATGTTGATAGACTGGCCCGTCGCCAGCATCACTCCGAATGTTGCCATGAAACAGATGGGAATACCCAATAAAACCCATAATGCTACCGAAGCATCGAGAAACAAAAACAGAGTAAGTGAAACCAAGATTAGACCTGTCACCCCATTCCTAACCAAAAGACTTATACGTTCATCTAATAGATTAGTGGCGGAGTCATAGCGTTCAATCTTTAGGCTGGGAGGTAGTGAATCTTCGATTTCGTTCAGATATTTGGTGACCTCCCGGGCAAGTACAAGAGCATCCGAATCCAACGCTCGCATTAGGTGCAGCTCAATAGCGATTTCATTGTTCCGCAGCGCGATGGCACTATTGTCGTCGAATGCCTCTCTCACTTCGGCAATATCTCGAAGATATAACACACCGCCAAGACTATTGGCATCAGTCAATAAACCGAGGCTTCGAACTTGACGCAAACCTTGGCCAATATTACCTGATGGCAGGTCGACCGATGTCGCTCCAATCTGTTCAGAAATATCAGCGAGTGTAAGGTCAAGCCGCCGTAAGGTTCGTTCCTTCACTTCAACCCAGATTTCCTCATCCCGGCTGCCAAAAAGGTTAACTTTATCAATGCCTCGCGATAACAGGCCATCACGCAATCGTTTTGCATGTGCCTTAAGTGCTGCCTCTGGCATTTGCCCCGAAAGAAGGAGACGCGTGATGGTTTCATACCGCACGATACGTTTAACATTTGGCTTACGTGCATCTATCGGTAAGGTGGTAATGCGGGATACGGCGGACTCAACACTTGATAAGGCTGACTGCATATCAGCACCCGCCTCAAACTCAATAACAACGCTTGCTGAGCCTTCATAAGAGGTTGATCTGACCCTTTTCACAGAATCGAGAAATCGTACTTCTGGCTCAACTAACTGGACGATGTTCGAGTCTATATCTTCTGGGTTTGCACCCGGCCAATCAATTGTAACGGTAACAATATCAATGCCAAAGCTTGGCAAAAATTGGGCATTCATTTTTAATATGCCCCACACGCCAGCCACGATCATTAATAACATGATCAAATTTGCAGCGGTTGGATGACGTGCAAATGAGGATATAGGGCCTGTCTTAACGTCAGTTAGGCCAACTTTATCCGACAAGCTCTTAGATCCTTTGACCGGTTCGTTACTCAATGAGCTTCTACCCGGATCCCGGCAGCCATTTCAGGGAAAGGTCGTGTGACAATGAATTTCCCTTTCAACGATTTACCTCGGATTAGCACCCAACTGTTGACCCTTCGTATAACATCGATTGTTTGCTTAATTAGCCGCCCGTTTTCGACCAGGTATACGTCACGTTCTCCGACAATTGCAGTATCAGGAACCCGAACAACATTTTGGTACATTCTTGCAGGCACTATAATTTCGACGAATGCACCAGGTCGCAATGGTGTATCAAGACCTACATCAAATAGTCGAGCATATACGTCTATCCCACCACTTGTCGCATCGATTTCCGCGCCAAGACGCTCGATCACCGCGCTAAATTCCAGATAACGATTTCCAAGGCGCCATCTAACACGGACTTTCTTGTTGATAAGTTCCGATGACGTTGAACGACTTTGAGGGATTTTGTTCGTAGTTTGAAGTAATCCAGAAAAGTCACGTTCAGTCAGGCGGAAGCGTACTTCCATACGGTCCGCTTCTATAAGTCTAGCAATACGATCAGATGTTCCGACGCGCTGCCCAATCGATACTTTGGCATTTGCTAAAAATCCGCTAAAGGGCGCTACCAACTTTGTTTCCGAGAGATTGCGCTTGGCTAGGTCAAGAGCCGAACGTGCTCGTATCACGGAGGCCTCGTATTGTTCAAGTCGGTTTTCTAAACGCAATATAGTTTGTTGGCGTAAGGCTACCGCCTGTGATGCTTCGTTAAACGTAATTTCAGAATCATCCAACGACTTCCTCGAAGTTGAGCCCTGTTTTGCTAACTTTTGACGGCGATTGAAATCACGTTTCCGCAAATTTAACTGAGATTTACTTATCGCAAGAAGTTGCGTCTCGGACCAAATTTCAGCTCGTGTTTCCGCCCCCTTGGTAATAACCTCAGTCAAGGCTGCCGCGCGATCTGCAACTTCAATTTTGTAGTCGAATGGATCTATAACCGCTAATGTGTCACCAGCCGTTATTATTGCACCTTCAAAATAATTTCGACCAACCTCGGAAATTCGACCAGAAACAAGAGGCCTAAGATCTGCTTGGTTACCCGCTACGACAGTGCCAAATTCTGTAATTTCGGGTCGAACATTCTCAATAACAAGTTTTTTCGTATGGATTGGCCAAACTTTTTCCCGTGAAAGTTCAGGAGCAAGAACCGGGGCAGTAGCCTTGAGAGATACAAATGCACCAATGCCAACCACGATGATCAATAACGGTAGGACAAACCTAAAAACTTTGTTTCTCATAATACTCAGAGGCATCTAAATTTAGGTGCCGTTATCCATGGAGTTGAATTGAAAAATATTGATTACTAACAAAGTAGGGGCAATTACCCCAAAAATTGAGATCGTTTTATGTCAAAACTTTTACAAAAGTCTAGTAAAATATCGGAAGTTAAAACAAAACGATACACAATCAATTCCTAAATTTAGCTAGCCGTTGGGGGTTCAACATTAACAATGCCGCCACCATCAGAGCACCGGAAGATACAATCATAGCTGTTGCAAAACTGCCCGTCTTGTCAATGACAAGTCCAGCAAAATAGGGGCCTACCATTTGTCCCACGCCAAATGCACTCGTTAGCACTGCCGTAGAAGTGATTACAGTTCCATCGAAACGGGCTTGTCCCTCGAGGAGCGCCAGTGCTGTAATCCCCATAAAAGTAGCACCCAAAAGTGAAGCAGCTATGATAATGCCAGTCTGACCGGGAACCACAACCGCAACATATATTCCAATGGCTTCAACGGCACAGGCTATCATCAAGGCAAAATCGTTGCTGATACGCTGTCCAAGCCAAGGCCAGAACATTACTGTTGGAATTCCACATAATCCTACCATCAACCAAACATAGGGCTCAGTTGGAACTAATTCAGGTGTAGACCGAGCCATGGCTGAAATGAAAGTTCCGAGTATCACGTACCCAAATCCAAATAATCCATAAGCGAGTGTAATTGTAATGAAACCAAATTCAAAATTGCTTTTTTCGGTTTTATTCTTAGCTTTCTGCCGCGGTATCTCATTGGGAGTAAAAACTATGACTGGTATTGCCAACAACAGGGCTAGTAGCGCCACTCCGTACCACAACTCATACCATGGAAAATTAAAGGCTCCCATGACGGAAACTACAATTGCAGACAGCGCCATCCCGAGACCCACCCCTGTAAAATGTGAGGTACTTATTGTAATTTTTCCTAAGGCTTGTATTGATGGTAAAATCAGCGATGTTCCAAAGATAAGTGTAAACGCGCTGGCAATTCCACTTGTGAAACGGATCAGAGCAAACCAATTAAGATCCTGAACCAGACCCATACACCCGGTGGTAAATATTGACGCGGCGACTGCACCAAAAAACCAGGTTTTTAGCCGACTATTAAATAACGGTAGGATGGGAATCAAAGACCCTATGCAATAGCCAATGAAATTCCAAGAGGCTATCAGGCCACCTTCAGTGGCACCAAATCCCACCTCGCTAATCATAAACGGAAGTATTGGCGTATAGGCAAACCGGCCAATTCCCATCGCCAACGCCAGAGCGGCTGTTCCAGCTAATATTAATGGCCAGCTTTTATGAGGTCGGTGAGAAGAACCTCTCTTTCGGTTTGCTTTCAATGTCATAGATAACACAAGCTATGAAATCACCCCCATTCTTACAATGCGATAATTCCACTTTAAAAATTCAATAAAAATTCATTGCAAATTTTCTTTTACTCCAACAATCTAGTCCATGGGTCATGCTAAGCTGGTGGTTTTATTTGATTATACCCAATAATTATTGATCACAATCTCCGTCCAAATAATATTGGTGTAATGAATTTGGAGTAATAAACATGGGACAGACTATTGAACTAATAGCCGACGACGGACATAAACTTAGTGCCTATACGGCTGATCCTGTTGTTGGCGCAAAAGGTGGAATTGTCGTAATTCAGGAAATTTTTGGCGTAAACATTCACATCAAGGACGTTTGTGATAGACTTGCCGAACAAGGATACTCTGTCATTGCACCGGCGCTCTTTGACCGTATCAAACCCGGTGTTGACCTTGGATATTCAGAGGATGACCTTGGTCAAGGCTTCGGGTATATGCAAGAGGTAGGAAACGAAAACCCCATGATAGATATTCAAGCTGCTGCGATTGCCCTAAAAGGCTCAGGCAAGGTAGGTGCTATCGGTTTTTGCTGGGGCGGACAACTGGCTTGGCTTGCTTCTAAAAATGTTGATCTAGACTGCTCCGTTGGCTACTACGGTGTTGCCGTACACGACACTTTGCAACCCCCTCCCCTCTGCCCAGTTTTGCTGCACTTTGCCGATAATGATACATTTGTGCCTCCAGAAGCGGCTGACAAAGTGAGAGAAGAATATCCGAAAATGCCAATCTACAGCTATCCTGCGAATCATGGATTTAATTGCGACCGTCGCGACGACTACAATAAGGACTGTGCAACAAAGGCGATGGGACGGACCCTAACCTTTTTTGAAAACCATTTAGTCTAAAATTTTTAATTTATAACCGTAATTTTGTATCACAGAATTCGACTATAAATCGGAATATTGGGAGAAATAGGGGGCAAAAACCCAAACCTCCTGATTAAAAGAAACTAGAACGGTGTCTCTATTCGACGCTAAGATAGTTGTTTAGCATTAAAATCTAGGATCTCTGTTAAATAATAATATCATGGCGGATCGAAGACCCGCAGGTTTCTTAAAAGATAGTAAATAAAGCGTCGATGATCTAGGCCCCCGTTATATCCTCAAATTACCTGTTCCGTAGGCCAGATATAAGAGTAAGAGATGTTCTCACGCAATAGCACGTCTACGATGTATTGTGTGGCCAGACGTTCATTCAACTCGCGATGGGCCTTTTTCCAACCGTTTTTAGCTATCCTGCGTCGTTCATCATCATTTTTTAAGAAGTGGGCGATCTTTTCGATTAGGTCATTATTGGAATCGTAAAAGACCATTTCGTCCTCAGTAAATAATTTATCCAAGTTATATTTGCTGTGGGTAAACGTTAAAACACCATTTCCAGTGAGATTAGCAACACGGTCCGAAGAATAAACGTATAAATCCTCTGGCTTTGCAAGATTGAAAGGTCCTTCGCGTTCCCGCGACAGATTGAGCCCGCATTTACTCCGGCCCAATGCATCCATGTAATCTGCGCCCCAAAGGCCGCCTGTTTCATTTTCCACGTGGCTGGCAAAATTGATCTCGGGCAAGTGTTCTCGGATATGCTCAAGTGTGGATTTGCGCGGGTCGCCGCCCTCTCGGTCGAATGAACCACAAGCAAAGATTAGGTCGATGTCGCATTTTCCATCGAAGGCACGACCTGTTTCCATGGATGGGTCCGTTATATTGGGAATGTAATAGGCAGGCCTCCCACTGGAAACTCTCCTCAGTCCCTCGCCAGCAGTTGTCAGGAATGTAGCGTCCATCATGGGGCCTTTGGTTTTCAAACGGTTGACGTTTCCGAGAATGAATAGCGGATCGATGGAAATCTGGGCTAACTTAGCGGCCGGTAGAATCTCCTTAAGCCGCTCTAGAGTTTCCACACGGATCACGTCTGCATGGATGAAGAGAATGAGGCTTGGTTGGAATGAGGAAGCTTGCTGCAGCAATTTTTTATTAGCACCAGAGACGCCTAATTTACGCGTCCGGAAAATATTGCTCATGCGTGCAATATCCCGGTCAAAAAAACGTATCACTGTATGATTATTTCGGACGAAACCGTTGGCAAGTTTGTTTGCATAATCATAATAACGCGACGCCACGTATTTCATCTGATTACCACCGACAATCATAACCTGCATGGGATGGCTTCCCTATTATTTAAGAAGGACACAGTTATTATAGCTTTATTGATGTGTATCGGAAGGGTCGCGGATGGTGTTTATACAATCATACGCGTTTCTAACGAACAATGTTTCTACCGCAAATTATTAAGTCTGCTTTCATATTGATCTGGTATTTTCATATTTCTCCCAATAAGTTTGAAGATAGGAGTTGCTAATTAAGGCGACCCAAGTTCTTAAATTACTCATTACCGCCCACTGCTTAACCATTCATCCCAGACACTCATAATTCTTTTTCTATGCACACACGATTTTAACCACCCGATTTGGTTGGGTGCAGGTTTATAATCAAACCCTTCTGCTTTGCATTCGGCTTCCCATTTTTGTTCAAAAGCTAACTCCACGCAGTCTTTTAGATTGGGGATTTGATTTTCTCTGTCGGCGTGGATGCCAGGAATGCCGCACTTCGCCATGATATTCAAAGGAAGAGCGCAAGCCGAAATAAAAAAAACGGTTAGAATAAATAGAATTGTTCGCATACAGCACAACCCACCAATTATTTAGACTATCGAATGGACATTTACCAATGGAATTATCTAAATTGGGGAGGCCTAACGAACGGCTGAGATCTGTGAGTTTGCACATCTAACGGTTATCAAGTTTGGGATCCGTGGACCAAGAACTCTCCAAGGCTATGTCGTTTTTCTTGATGGTCGACGAGCTTTCCAATAGTAATTAAATAGGAAGCTGCATTAACGCTATCGTATGCGATCCAATTGAATGGAGAAAATAGAATGACAGTTCACGCTACCTAGGCGCACGCCTACGAAACTTGCAAATCTCGTGATTCCGAAGGACAAAGCATTTTCAAGCAAGCGTTTGCCAATGCTTCAGAAAAGGCTGTGTCTCCACATCCACTCTATGTCAATCGGCCTGAACAGATCATATTTGTGACTTTTGAGGCTGATACGTTTGAACAAATTGACAATTTATTTAATCCACTCTTAAAGAGGGTTCTCGGTAAGAATAAACCGACGATCACCCGCGACGTTGCTAGCCTCCTCCTTTTATGGCGACAAAAAGATTAACCATTTGCTTGAAGGCAATATAATAATTGCTGACAGTAAGCAGCCAAAACCATCCTTTGTGGAGACACTCAATTATGGTCGCCTCAAACTAAGTTTTGCTGAAATTGATTTGAAGGTTATTTGGGAAAGGTCGGTTAAGAAAACATCATTTTCCGAAGTGAAAAATTGAATAATCCATTACAATCTTTTGACATAATAGCTCGTAATATCGACTTGGCTCGGAAGGAAATGCCTCCCGGTCAAAAAAGTGTCCATTGGGATGTATTTCCCAAGGACTATGATAAGGCGTTTCAGAACCATGAAATTTGGCCCGTATTTTTAAGAAATGCTCTTTCAATCGGATTTAATGATGATTTTGTGACCCTTTGTGAAGGTGGAAATTTGCCACCTTATGACGCAAATTCCCTTTGGCATCTCCGATTGGATCATGATTATCGATCGCTTCTACCACCAAAGATAACTGCCGACCATCAACTTCAGATAATTCATAAAGTATTCGAAGTTGTCATTGAAATTTGCGGCGCAGATTTCGTTCTGGAAAATTTAACGCCCCCAGTCGGATCTCCTAGTTTAGCGGATATTACGTTTCATCATCCGATTGCGACCGAACGAAACGTCGTTCAAGTCAACTTGCATGATCTCATCCTTATTTATTACGCTTGGCAAATCAACCGTGTAATACGGCATCATTATTTGAATGGTGTTATGAATATTGTAGAAATCGGATCAGGATTTGGTGGCTTGGCCGCTAAACTCAAAGACCTAAACCCAGCGGCTAAAATTATTTTGTTGGACTTGCCAGAGGTTACTGGGGTCCAGACCTATTACCTACAACAGAGATTTCCAAAATGTAATTTTAAATTCTTTGAAGACTTGAAAGAAAGAGGCGATTGTATCTTCAGCGATCACAATGTGGATTTCATTATATTACCAGGTTGGGCAATTGAAAATATCCCAAAAAACTCCATTGAATTGGTCATCAATACCCGTTCAATGATGGAAATGACGATGCCCACGATCGATTATTATTTCAAGCACATTCACAGAATTACAGCATCCAAGGGGGTTTTTGCTTGTTTCAACCGATATCTTAAAAACCCTGGGAGCATTTGCATAAAAAACTTTCCATTTGACAAAAAATGGAAAATATTGCTGTCCCAGTCATCAGTTCTCCAAAGCCACATACACGAAATGATCGTTCAAAGAACGGCGCTTGCACAGAAGTTCACAGTTTCCCAAGCAATGGGTAGCTTGGTGCCTTTTTAGGGCATTATTTTTTCAATCGGTAGTGCCCCCCTCTACCAACCGGGAGACTAAGGGACAAACAGTTCCCCAGAGAAGCATTCCGAAGGATTTCCTGACCCCAAAACTGCAGGGTCTAGAATAATGCTATCTCTGAAGCCGCCTGTGTCCTTAGAGCGTGATACAAGGCACCCCTGAAAATGATACGGAATCCTCAGCACCGTTGTAGTTTCTTCGGGGTGCTGAGCTTGTGAAGTTTCTTTTATCTAGCTAGTGTTTTTATCCAATATCAGAGGAGAAACTTATGACACCAAAAGAAATAGTTTTGAGTGGCTACTAGTGTTTTTCTGAGGGCGATATGGAGGGCCTTGGTAAGATATTTCACGCGAATGCGTTGATCAAGTGCAATGGAGACCACGAATTTTCAGGCGAATATCATGGATTTGATGATTGGCTAAACAATTTTCTTGCACACATACCAATTAAATATCCGAACTTTAGCCTGAGTATTTTAAACGCTATTGCGGAGGATAATCGGGTTCATGTTCATGTGAAACTAACTGCAGATAATTTAGATTCGGAGGCAGTTCACATGTTTGTGGTGGAAGATGGGCTGGAAACTGAATTTCATATATTTGATGATTCACAAAAAATTGCAAAGGCCCTGGGTGGGTGACTTCATCCGTGTGATTAAAAAATAACCTTCTTTGACCTTGTGAACTAACTCGTGGCGCCTTTCCCATGGAGGATCCCACTGCTTCGGAGTGATCGCTTGCGGTGTTTCTTTGGCTTAGTCTAGTATGGGCATCCTATATCAAGGGGAAGGTTAAACAATGTAAGCGTCTTATATTGAATTCCAGCACAAGCCGGGAAAGACGGCAGAGGCAATCGAAATGACCAAGCAGATGGAAGCGGATTTAGGGCAAATGGGCATGAAGCAATTTATCATCGTCGACAAGGGTGACGATAGCTCCACTCTGATCGCACTTTATGATACTGCGCAAGCGTATTACGCTGCTGGTCCGAAAGCGGCAGAACTTCTTGGTCGCTTAGCGGACTTTATGGCCGGGCCACCCGAGAGAAAGCAAGTGGAAGTTCCCATAAACTTCATCTTTTAGCTAAAGCGTAGAGTTAAATGGGCAGGTAGGGACTTTGGTCCCCATCAAGACGGAGTTCAGTTGAAGTGACGCCATCATAGGAAGTCGTGACTGGGGTGACTTTTGATGAACTGTGATGAATTTAACGAATACTGCAAATCGCTTCTGGAAACTACTTACGTTGTTCAATGGGGCGGCTCACATGTTTGGAAGGTTGGCGGTAAAGTTTTTGCTATTGGCGGCTGGGACAATGGAAAGTATCCCGGTGTAACATTCAAGGTTTCCGAGATCGCTTATGAATGTTTAAAGGACGAACCAGGCTTGCGGCCGGCTCCCTATCTTGCGTCACGTGGCATGAAGTGGATACAGAAATACGGTACACCGGGGCTTTCCGACGATGACTTAAAATCATATTTAGCGGAGTCCCATCGCATAGTTTCTCTTGGTTTGACAAAGAAAAAGCAGAAGAAATTGGGGCTGAACGGACAATAATATCTTTCCAATAGGCGTCGTACTCTTTCGCCTACCAGCCATTCATTTTCTATGGGATATTTGAGCTTATGAAAGCAAGTCGGCTGACCAAATATCACGTTAGAAAAATTTCGACCAAAGTATTATAAATTTGACTTTTAACCCGTGTTTCATTTCGTCTGAGGTAACTATTTTTGACAAAGTATATTCTCAAACGAATTTTATTAATTGTCCCGACCATTTTTGGGGCCGGGGTTTTAGTATTCTTTCTGATGCGCGTCATACCAGGGGATGTCTGTTTAATCAGATGGTTGGACTTTGGTACCCATAAAGACCTAGCTCTTCTTGATCTTTGCCGAGACGAACTAGGCCTGAATGACCCCTTGCACGTACAATTCTTTGAGTTTTTGAAAGGTGCATTAACTCTTGATTTTGGTGTTTCCATGTGGACCGGACGGCCAATTATTGAGGAACTGAAGCTACGCTTTGAGTTGTCTTTGCAGGTTGCTATTATGGCGACGCTAGTAACTATAATTGTTGCAATACCCTTAGGTGTCATTTCTGCGATCAGGCAAAACACGTGGATTGACTATATTGTTCGAACCTTTTCCATTGCGGGTATTGCGGTGCCATCATTCTGGTTGGGGATCTTGATAATTCTAGGATTGCTTATAGGAACCCAGCATATCTTCAACGAACCCTGGATGCCTCCAATTAGTTACGTCCCTATATGGGAAGACCCCATACGTAATTTGTCGCAATTAATCTGGCCGGCAGTCGCTATAGGCTACCGTTTTTCTGCTGTAACCGCCCGCATGACGCGGTCTACTTTGCTCGAAGTCTTGCGGGAAGATTACATTCGCACCGCTCGGGCGAAGGGTTTAATGGAGACGGTTGTCATAAATCGTCATGCATTGAGGAATGCGTTTTTACCTGTGATCACTGTAATTGGCATGGAGTTTTCTTTTTTCATGGGAGGGCTTGTCGTCACCGAGCAAGTGTTCAATCTAAACGGACTTGGAAGCTTGTTAGTCGAATCGGTACTAAACGCGGATTACAATATGATACAGGCGTTGGCGATGCTCATTGCGGCGGTATTCATATCTGTCAACTTTGTCATTGACGTGTTATACGCGTGGCTCGACCCTCGGATCCGTTATGACTAATTTTATGGGCATAAATGGAATTGCTCGTCCCGAGAACAGGCAGCATTGAAGCCAACCCAGTCGGGTTTCTTTGAAGTGGTGCGCTTGCGGGAATTCTTTGGCGCGGGCGAATATGGCCATTATCTAAAAGGGAGGTATTTCAACCATGTATGCATCGTATATCGAAGCGAAGATGAAGCCAGGAACCTCAGCAGAGGCGATCGAGTTGGCCAAGAATTTGATACCGGAGGTAGGAGAAATTCCGAACCTCACGCAATTCATTCTCATCGACAAGGGTGACGACAAGGTCTTGCTGCTCGCGTTTTATAATACGGCTGAAGAACAAGAAGCTGCTACGCCAAAAGCGGGAGAGGTCATGAGTAAGATCGGGCATCTATTCGCCACCCCGCCCGAGAGAACACAAATGGAAGTTCCGATAAACCACACCTATCTGACATCTCCAGCTGGCGGTTAGTGTTTTAGAGTATGGGGCTAATCCCCCTTACACTCTTCTGGTGTCTTACCCGGCTTTGCAGACACGCTTGGTCAACGTTTCCGTTCCTAGAACTACCTTTTCGGCACTATGTGACGAGAGATGTATCTTCGATAGTCTTGGACTGATCACTAAAAAGAGTAACAGCGTCGCAGCTAGCATCTTCGCCATCGCAGCAATACGCTATGCCCAAACCATTGCATCGTGGGCATGGTATGGTTTTATAGCCTTTTTCCCACATTTGGCTTAGCGCATGCACTTGCACCATTCCTTGATGGCATTCTGGGCAAATCATTTTCACTCTCCCCTTGGATGAGTTTCAACACTTTGAACACCGAGTCCATATAGTTCAGTTTCGAGTTTTTATCTGACCTTTCCACGCCCAGTGGAAAAAAACTCAACAGGGCGGTCACTATGAGGATTGAAACTTACTGAAAAGTAAAAATTCTTAGGTAAGGGCATTAATGTTATGCGCATATCTTATTCGAAACCCTGTAGATAAGGATTTCGCTTCGCTTCCCAAACCAAGATCGACGAACTTACCAACTGCGGGTAAGATCGCTTGTAGTATTGACCCAATCATTTGGTCTTCATTTAAGGGAGAAATGCTATGAAAGTTTATACAAATCTTGAACTCTCCAAAGGATATGAACATTGGAAAGCGAGCTTAGATGACCTAGGGCCAGAAATGAGGGCGGTTGGGATGAAGATTATATTTTTTGGTTGCGAAGCTGATGATGAAAACAAAGTTCACATGATTGTAGAAATGCCTTCAATTGAAACGGCTAAGAAGTTTATGAAAAATCCTGAGATCAAACGAAAACGTGTTCAAGCAGGGGTGATACTTGATAGCCAGGTCGTGATTCCTTTGGCAGACTGACGCCTTCTAAAATTTCTTTCACTAGAAAACAGTCGGTATCCGCAGTAGTTTCTATTCCTTGGACTGATTGTTTTGGTGCTTACACGGTTTCGAGTGGGGGAGCAATTGGGACAAGTACGTTGGTGAATTCAAGGACGGCAAAATGAATGAACACGGCACCTATACCCATGCCAGGGGTGACAGTTACGTTGGTGAATGGAAGGACGGCAAAAAGAACGGACAGGGCACCTATACCTATGCCAGTGGAAACAAATACGTTGGTGAATTCAAGGACGATAAATGCAACGGACACGGCACCCATACCTATGGTCCCAAAAGTAAATGGGCAGGGGACAAATACGTTGGTGAATTCAAGGACGGCAAAAGGAACGGAAAAGGCACCTATATCTATGGCATTGGGAACAAATACGTTGGTGAATTCAAGGACGGCAAAAGGAATGGACACGGCACCTATACCCATGCCAAAGGTGACAGTTACGTTGGCGAATGGAAGGACGGCAAAAAGAACGGACACGGCACCTATACCTATGCCAGTGGGAACAAATACGTTGGTGAATTCAAGGACGATAAATGCAACGGACACGGCACCTATACCTATGGTCCCAAAAGTAAATGGGCAGGGGACAAATACGTTGGTGAATGGAAGGATGACAAACACCACGGACAGGGTATTTATCACCCCTACCGTCGCAAAACGTAGTAATTATGATGGAAGTTTTAAACAAGACTATGAGTACAAACGAGGGTCGGGCGACTTGGATGAATGTAACGGTAGGGAATACAATGGAAAGTATACGTATTTTGCAACACAAACTTTTCCTTTCTTCCCGAGGTGTCATTGGGGACATATTGGTAGAGATTTCTTAAAACCATGAACTGGTCTATCGTAGTTACACTTACGATTTACTCCGTCACGGCGTTCTTTGACCCGAATGCTCTAAACTGTCTGATGGTGACGTGTCATCAGTAAGAGAAAACGATGGACGTACTCCAGTGGATCACCTTGCCCCGACCACGCATCGTCATTACCGCGAATAATGACCAGCGGCTTGATCTTCTTTATGAACCATTCTGCGAGCTGGAAGCCCTGTTTTGCAGACCCCTCAGAGACTTGGCAGATTTCTATTTTTTGTCAGGAACAGGCGTGCCACTGAGCCCCCCGGACTCGATTATTTTCTTAGCACCCCCAAACTTTTGTATAAGAGCAGCCTGGTCTTTTTTGGCCAGTGCATCAATTTTTTCAGGGTCAACAATATCTTTTAGAATTGCCCGAAACTGATCAATAATTTCCGAGTATTCTGGCATTTCACTCAGATTGGTTAATTCTTCTGGATCTTTCTCGAGATCAAAAAGTTCTGGGGAAAATGAAACATAATGAATATATTTAAAAGACCCCTTTCTTAACATAAACACACCAGAAACTGATGCGGCTCCATGATATTCACTGAAAACTACTCTATCTTTCTGATCATCAGATCTTGCAATAGATATCAGGGAAGTACCTGGGAGATCCTTATCGCTTTCAAGCGTCTCTAAACCCGCATTTTCTATTACCGTAGGAAATAAGTCTACTAACGAAACTGGTGTAGAAACTACTTTGTTTTGAGGGATATCCGGTCCTGCCATTATCAATGGAATTCCAGCTGACTCTTCATGCATAGTTGATTTCCCCCAGATCCCCCTCGCGCCCATGTTGTCACCATGATCCGAAAAAAAGATCACTCGGGATTTTTCACTCAAGCCCGTTTTGTCAAGAGTTGCCAAAATGCTTCCTACATTTTCGTCAGTAAATGTGCACAACCCTAGGTAGCACGCTATTGCCATCTTGCGATGTTCATCATCTTTAAAGTATTGATCAAATATATTGCTGTTAATAAAGCCATTCCACCATGGATGGTTTTGCTGATACTCCAAGTCTGCAGGTTTTGGCATTTCGATTGTGTCTAATGGATAAAGATCAAAATACTTCTTTGGTACCGTTAGCGGAAAGTGTGGAGCTATGAGCGAGATGAAAACCGTCCATGGTTTGCTATCATTCTCCTGGGCCTTTTCCGACAACCAAGTCTCAGCTTCTGAAACTATATTCAAGTCGTAATCGATGTAGGCAGATGTTCCCACTTTTACACTTTCGACATATTTTCTACTTTGGTATCTAATAGGAAGGTCGGGGCGAATTGCCCCCATTAAGTCACCAACACCACCAGCTATATGCATTGGTATAATCTGTTTATCAAAGCCGGTTGGATCATCCTCTGAACGAAAATGCAGTTTCCCTATTGATACACATCTATTCCCAGCTTGTTGTAGTCGATGCCCCCAAGAAGCAACTTTTCCATCATAAGCTGATGCGTTGTCCCAACAACCAATGTCATGAACATATTGTCCAGTTGCGGCTGCAGCCCGAGCACTCACACATATTGGAGATGGCGTATAAGCATTCGAAAACCGAACCCCTCGTTTAGCAAGCTTGTCTAAATTCGGGGTCTTGACCGTTGGATGCCCATAGCATCCCAACATCTTTTTATTGTGCTGATCGTCAACTATGACAACAAGGTTTTTGGGCTCCATGATTTTGAAAAACTCCTGCAGAATTTTTTTACTTTTTTAATTAACGCGTTCCCGGCATAAAACCGACGCTCTTTGCTAATTCACGCATTGCAGTGGTTTGATCCGAAAATGGCTCATCATCCATAGGCCAACGATTTATGAGTGGTCGCATGAAATCAGGGTGATACACGCTTCTGACCTCATTTTGCACTGTCATCAAATTCTCACCCGTTTCAGGATCAAATATCTTGTTGAAGAAGAATGCTTCTTTTCCTCCAAGACCCATCAAAGAACCGCGTTCTTTCAGTGTCTGCCGTAATTCATTGTAATGCGTGACATGATAAGAGATGTGCATTGTATATGTGTCATAGTTATCAAGTTCACGTTCAATGAACTTAATTTCCTGATGCGGCCCCGCCGATATAATAGCTGCCTTTGTACC
>JYMV01006912.1_pt1 | contig 22592 bp, 16 predicted proteins | sample 338911 | NCBI WGS metagenome assembly JYMV01 (sample SAMN03354496, study PRJNA234377) | hydrothermal vent metagenome | biome: Deep sea; feature: Hydrothermal plumes at the Eastern Lau Spreading Center, Western Pacific Ocean; material: Seawater | place: Tonga | collected 2009 | depth 2000 m m
ACCTATTGCAAGCCTTGTTGAAATATTTAAAAAAGAGGGAAATGTAAATTTGAATGCCTGCTGTACTGAGAAGGAAGAATTTATGAAAATCTAGGGATACCATTTCTTATTTTTCTTACTTTTGAGCATCTTTAAAAAGATAAATTCCCATGTCAGTAAAGGAAAAAATGGTAAAAAGGAGGCTTTATGCCTCTGCAGTATCCACTATCATAAGTATTTCTCTAGTACTATTTATGTTGGGCCTTGTAGGATTAATTGTTCTTACTTCTGAAAAACTATCCGTGATGGTAAAAGAGAACATTGGATTTTCTATTTATCTTAAAGAACAAGCAAAAGAGGTTGATATCAGACAAATGCAGAAATATTTAGACGTATCCAATTTCGTTAAATCCACCGAATACATTACTCAGGAAGAAGCAGCCAAGATCCTTAAAGGCGAATTAGATCCGGATGAAGATTTTATCAATTTTTTAGATGGACACAATCCTTTGCCTGCTTCAATAGATGTAATATTGGAAGCATCTTATACCAATCCAGACAGCCTTTCCTGGATTGAAGAAGAAATAATGCAAAATGATGTGGTAAGGGAGGTTGTCTATTCTAAATCCTTGGTAGATATAGTGAATGAAAACGTGAAGCAAATAAGCATGTTTATTCTTGTCTTTTGTGCATTGCTTTTTCTGATAGCCGTTGCACTTATAAACAATACCATTCGTTTAAATATTTATTCTAAAAGATTTTTGATTAGAACGATGCAGTTGGTTGGAGCAACAAGACGTTTCATTCGGAAGCCGTTTATATTAAGTGGTATTTCTCACGGCATTTATGCGGGCGTTATTGCCATTGCGTTCCTTTCAGTCTGCCTGTATCTGGCCCAGAAAGAAATACCAGAGCTAATTGAATTACAAGATATTGAGCTTATAGCCACTATCTTCATAGGTGTAATTCTAATGGGAATAATAATTTCGTGGATTTCCACGTTAATGGCTGTCAGAAAGTACCTAAAGCTTAAGTCAGACGAACTTTATTTTTAATATCTTATTTTTGTATCATGAACAAAGCACTTAAAAAGAATCAGCCAGAAGCACAGGGATTTGTCTTTGAAAAAAGAGGATACATTATTCTTCTATCTGGCATTGTTCTTATAATCATTGGCTTCATGCTGATGTCAGGTGGTGGCTCTGAAGATCCAAAGGTTTTCAACCCTGAAATATTCAGCTTTCGCAGAATAACACTTGCACCTTTAGTGGTCATGCTTGGTTTTGCAGTAGAGGTTTATGCAATAATGCGAAAGCCAAAAATATAACAGCACTCATTTTTCATTATAGTAAATGTCGGTAATTGAAGCGCTAATCCTGGGAATCATACAGGGGTTAACAGAATTTTTACCAGTTAGCAGTAGTGGGCATTTAGAACTGGCCAAAGCAATTTTAGGCGATAATTCCCTGCCTGAAGAAAGCTTGTTGATGACAGTAGTCTTACACGCTGCCACAGCACTTAGCACTGTATTTGTTTTCAGAAAAGATATTGTAAAGATTGTAGTTGGCCTACTTCAATTTAAAAATAACGAGCAATTTAAATTCTCTCTAAAGATTGTTATCTCCATGGTTCCTGCTGCATTTGCAGGTATTTTCTTTGATGAAGAAATTGATGCCTTATTTAATGGGCAAATCCTTCTAGTAGGCAGCATGTTGTTCATTACAGGATTACTCTTATTCCTTGCCGATAAAGCAAAAAATACTGAAAAGAAAACTAATTTCAGCCAAGCCTTAATCATCGGCATAGCACAAGCCATTGCGATTCTACCAGGAATATCTCGTTCGGGAGCAACGATCTCCACATCTGTTATGTTGGGAATTGACAGAGAAAAGGCAGCTCGATTTTCATTTTTAATGGTTGTTCCCCTGATCTTTGGAAAAATAGCCAAAGATGTTTTGGGAGGAGAAATAAGTGCTGATTCAGCCACATTAATTCCACTAGGAGTTGGGTTTGCAATGGCTTTCATCACAGGCTTGCTGGCCTGTAAATGGATGATAAAACTGGTAAAACAAAGTCAATTAAAATACTTTGCATACTATTGCTTCATTGTGGGTGCTATTACAGTATTCTGGAAGCTATATTAAGCTAAAAAAAATCTTATGGAGTTCAAAAACCTCCCCTTAAAAAACCTCGGCAATTTCCATGATGGCCAGCTTTTATTAGTTGACAAACCCCTAACATGGACATCCTTTGATGTCGTTAATAAAATTAGATACCACCTAAAGAATGCCTGCAATACCGGAAACATCAAGGTTGGGCACGCTGGAACCCTGGACCCTTTAGCTACAGGCCTGCTCATCGTCTGTATTGGCAAATACACTAAACGAATAGATGAAGTTCAGGCACTCGAAAAAGAGTATGAAGGATCTTTTATTATGGGTGCATCAAGACCATCCCATGATAAGGAAACTGCCATAAACAAAACATTTAAGACGGATCACATATCAATTAATGACTTGACAAAAGCTACCAAGTTGTTTACAGGTAAAATAGAACAGGTGCCTCCTATTTTTTCTGCTATAAAAATCAACGGTGAAAGAGCCTATAAAAAAGCTCGAAAAAATGAAGTGCCTGATATCAAATCTAAGGAAGTAACAATCTCAAATTTTGAGCTGTGCAATATTGAATTCCCTAAAGTTGAATTTAGAATCACCTGTAGTAAAGGCACCTATATTAGGTCGTTGGTTAATGACTTTGGAAAAGAGCTTAACAGCGGTGCGTATTTAGATTCATTGAGAAGAAAAAGAATTGGAAATTTTCAATTAAGTAGTGCCATGACGTTGGAGAAACTCCTTCAGGGATAAAAATTTTAATGATAATATTGAAGATGTTAATTGGTATTAAGGCATAATTTATCAAATATGAAACTATCGCAATTCAGATTTACACTGCCAACTACATTGCTTGCTGACAGACCGGCAGCAAACAGGGATGAGTCAAGATTAATGGTTATAAACAGGAAAGATGGCACCATAGAACACAAGGTATTTAAAGACATGTATAATTACTTCGATAATCAGGATGTAATGTTGATTAACGACACCAAGGTGTTTCCTGCCCGTATTTTTGGAAACAAAGAAAAGACTGGAGCAAAAATAGAAGTCTTTCTTTTGCGCGAATTAAGTGCTGAGCAACTATTGTGGGATGTTATGGTTGACCCAGCTAGGAAGATAAGGATTGGAAACAAATTGTACTTCGGTGAAGACGACACTTTGGTTGCTGAAGTAATAGACAATACAACTTCAAGGGGCAGAACATTGCGGTTTTTGTATGATGGATCCTATGATGAATTTAAAGAAAAGCTGAATTCCCTGGGAGAAACACCTTTGCCAAAATACATTAAAAGAACTCCAGATGAAGAGGACAAGGAACGCTACCAAACTATTTATGCTGACAAAGTCGGAGCTGTAGCTGCTCCAACTGCTGGCCTTCATTTCAGCAGAGAGCTCCTTAAAAAACTTGAACTCAAAGGAGTAGAAATCAATAAAATCACCCTGCATGTTGGATTAGGTACTTTTCGGCCAATTGAAGTAGAGGATCTCACGAAACACAAAATAGATTCAGAAGAAGTGTATATCGGTCAGGAAACAGCAGATGCTGTAAATATTGCCAAAAAAGCGAAAAACAAAATATGTGCAGTTGGTACAACTACTATGAGAGCCATTGAAACTTCGGTTACAACGACTGGGCAATTAAAACCTTTTCAAGGCTGGACCAATAAATTCATTTTTCCTCCTTACGACTTCAAGATTGCAAACTGCATGATCAGCAATTTCCATACACCCCAATCTTCTTTACTTATGATGGTCTGTGCATTTGGAGGTTATGATCTGATTTTTGAAGCGTATAGAACAGCGATGAAGGAAAAATACAGGTTCTTTACCTATGGTGATGCAATGCTGATCTTATAGGTCACATTAACCAAACCTGCCTGTATCATTTTATTAATTGCTCATAAGCATGAAGGATAAGACTTCTTTGCTGAGATAAAAAAATCTCCTACCCTAAGCAGGAGAGGAAAATGGGTTCAGAAAACATGCGACATGTAATTATAGCAGCAGGCGGTAGTGGTTCACGATTCAATTCAGAGCTCCCAAAACAATTTCTTGAGCTGTCTGGTTCACCCATTCTAATTAGAACGGTGGAAGCCTTTGCTAATTGCCATGAAGATCTTAATATCATTCTTGTGTTACCTTCAGAACATTTGGTACTTTGGCAGGAGATCTGTTCAGCACACAATTTTTCTGTTCAACACAAGGTTGCTGTAGGTGGCCCTACGAGATTTCAATCTGTTAAAAGCGGACTGGAACAAATAGAAAATACTGAAGGCCTTGTTGCTATCCATGATGGTGTACGTCCCATTGTTAGTGCTTCTTTGATTGAAAAAGTGTTCAATGAGGCAGCTGCCCATGGAAATGCAGTGCCCGTTATTCCGATGGTTGATTCGCTTAGAAAAATCCAAGGTGAAAAAAACTTTCCTGTTCCACGAGAAGAATATAGGATTATCCAGACTCCTCAGTGCTTTCAAATAGGTGTTTTAAAAAAGGCTTTCAGTCAAGCTGAATCACCTTCTTTTACGGACGAAGCTTCAGCGGTAGAAGCTTTGGGGGAATCCATTCACCTTATGCCTGGTGAGCCCATTAACATTAAAATAACCAACCCTGCAGATTTAATCATCGCTGAATCCTGTCTTTAAGGAATCTTAAGCTAGCGGTATCACTTTTGTGTCAGAAGTTATTGCTAAATTACTTAAATCTACCTCCTTCAATAAGTTTACGCCCGGACACTTTCCTTTCTCAAAAGATCCAAGCACATCATCAAACCCTAGCAGCTTTGCCCCATTAATGGTGGCCCATTGAATGAGGGTGCTGAGTGAAATCGCTGGATATCTGCTACTAATGGTTTTAAGCTCTTCCAGCACTGATAAAGACCCATTTGAAGCCAGGCTGTCGGTTCCTATGGTAATATTCTGTTCCATCTTCAAAAACAAATCCAGGTCTGGTATCCGTTTCTCTATATAGAGGTTTGCATTTGGGCAAAGACACCAGTACAAATTATCCCTCAGCTTTATAGCCTTGGCCAGCACCTCTTCATTCAAGTAGGTATTATGCACCAATAATAAAGGACTCTGTCCTTTCAGGGTATCTAAAACGGTCTCAAGAGCACTTTTCCCTGAGGGATTGAAGTAATCTAGTGAAACACCGGCATTGGAATAAAATTCTGCAATGCTGCCTGTACCTTTTCTGAAAAGCTCATCTTCCTGTGCTGATTCATTTAAATGGATGCTTATGGGAGAACCATATTCTTCAGATTTTCCAGCAATTAACCGCAAGAGCTCAGCAGATGCTGTATAGGGTGCATGGGGAACTATAGAAGCAGGGATCCCCATTTCTTTGGATCTGTCATACAAGTCAATTCCAGCATTATAAACCGCCATAGCCTTGGAAGGATCTAAAGAAATCACCTCTATAAAATTATGATACTTCAAATTTTCCGATGATTTCAACTCAAAGGAATCTGCCTTGTTACAAATATCCCCTACTGCAACAATGCCATTATTCACCATTTCCTCTTCGGCTTTTGAAATTGCACTGGCAATATGCGGCAAATCATTTTTCCGAAGAGAGATAATTGGTTCTATAAAATCAATGAGTCCCTTGCCTTGCGGAAGCAAGCCCTTTAAGTGGGATAATTCGAGATGACAATGCGTATTTACAAAGCCGGGAACAATGATTCCTTCATGGTGTTTTACCTCTTCGAATTGCCCATCATCCACCGAGAGATCAAGCACTTCACCGCTATCACTAAGCAATAAAATACCATTTTCCATAGGTGGCGAAACTCCATCAAAAATCCAATTTGCAGAAAATTTTTTCACCAGATGATTTTGTCAAAAATATAGATTATCTTTACATAATTGGTATCATTTTTGACCAAGCAGCGATTATGTTACGTCAAAGTCTACAACAAAAGCTACAACAAAAGCTGTCTCCTCAACAAATTCAGTTGATGAAATTGCTCCAAATACCTACGGTTGCTTTGGAACAGCGCATCAAGGAAGAGCTGGAAGAAAACCCTGCCTTGGAAGAGGGCGCTGATTTAGATGAAAGCATCGATGATGAATATGGTGAGGAGACCAATGATAGTGCCGATGACGAATTTGATCTTTCAGATTATCTTCAGGATGATGAAATCCCAGCATACAGGCTTTCTGTTAAAAACCAAGGTAAGGATGTCGATGACAAGACAATACCCATTTCCCTTTCAAAGACTTTCCATGAGAGCTTAACAGCACAACTGGGCTTGCAAATTTTAGAAGATGATGAACTCAAAATTGCCAAGCACCTTATTGGCAGTATTGACGATGACGGTTATTTACGAAGAGAAATTACCGCTATTGTTGACGATCTTGCGTTTACACAAAATATATCATGCAACGAAGAAAAACTAAGAGCCCTTCTTAAGGTAATACAGAAATTTGACCCTCCTGGTGTTGGAGCAAAAGATCTGCAAGAATGCCTCATATTGCAAATGGACAGAAAAGAAAAGAAGGACAACGTAGAGGAGATTGCTTATACCATCCTTTCCAAGCACTTTGAAGAGTTTACTAAAAAGCACTATGACAAAATAACCTCAAAGCTGGAGATAGAAAATGATGAGCTTAAGGAGGCGATTGAAGAAATTCTCAAGTTGAACCCAAGGCCAGGTAATTCTCTCGCCGAAAGCCAGAAACCGGTTCAGCATATTATTCCTGATTTTATCCTCGAAAAGTTAGATGGAGAACTTCAGCTGTCTTTAAATTCCAATAATGCCCCTGACCTAAAAATAAGCAGGACATATACAGAAATGCTTGAAGGCTATGCCGCCTCCAAAGGCAAGCCGGACAAAGACCAGAAGACCACCATTATGTTCGTCAAACAAAAAATAGATAATGCCCGCTGGTTTATTGAAGCCATTAAGCAAAGGCAGGACACCCTGCTAAGGACCATGAATGCCATATTGGTTTTCCAGGAAGCATACTTTAAGGATGGAGATGAAACAAAGCTCAGGCCCATGATTTTAAAGGACATTGCCGGAATAGTAGAAATGGATATCTCAACCATTTCAAGAGTAGCCAACAGCAAATATATTGATACGCCATATGGCACATTTTTGTTAAAGTCATTTTTCTCTGAATCCATGCAAACGGATAGTGGCGAAGAGGTTTCAACAAGGAAGGTGAAAAAAATCTTGCAGGATTGCGTCGCTGAAGAAGATAAGAAAAAACCTTATGCAGACGAAAAGCTGGTATTCATGCTAAAAGAAAAAGGATATAAGATTGCTCGTAGAACCATTGCTAAATACAGGGAGCAGCTAAACATCCCTGTTGCCAGGTTGAGAAAAGAATTGTAATAATGAGCATGACTCATTTGGCAAAAGCAGCATCCTTTATTTTCCATCCCCTTTTAATGCCCCTTTATGGGCTTATATTGATACTGTATTCCAGCACATATTTAGCTGCTGGAATCTCTCCGTCTGTCCTAAGGATCACCCTTCTCACCGTATTCATTTTTACCTGTTTGCTGCCTTTGATGAATGTGCTCTTTTTAAAAAGAAAAGGATGGATCAAGAATGTTTATCTTGAAACAAAAGAGGAAAGGAAGCTGCCTTATCTGTTTACTGTAATCTACTATATTATCTTGTATTATTTTCTGAAAGAGCTGCAGCTCCCACCCATATTATACCTATTATTCCTGGGCTCCACACTTGCAGCTATAATGGCGCTGATTATTAATTTAAGATGGAAGATCTCTGCTCACATGATAGGCATGGGGGGAGTCATTGGTGCCATGATCGGATTATCTGAAAGACTAATGATTGATCTTAACAATACCATGATGGTATTATTCCTGATCACTGGCTTGGTTGGTTCTTCCAGGTTATATCTTAATGCGCACAGCCCAGCACAAATTTTTGCAGGCTTTTTAATTGGGCTCAGCTGTTTTTTATTCCTTATTCTTGGCATCTGATTTTTTCTTCCCTTGCTAAAAAAACGTGCGTTATTTCCACTTAATAAATTACTTTTGGCCAGTTAATAATTATAATAAAAGAACAGCACATGAAGATAGAATGGACAGGCATATTTCCTGCAGTTACCACAAAATTTAATGATGATGACGACCTGGATCTTAAGTGGATACAAAAAAATGTAGAGGAGCAGATCATCGCAGGAGTCAGTGGGATAATTTTAGGGGGCACCTTAGGTGAAGCCAGTGTGCTTTCCAAAAAAGAAAAACAAACCATTACCAGTGCAGTGCTAGCCCAGGCTAAGGAAAGGGTGCCGGTAATCTTAAATGTTGCTGAGCAGCGCACTTCTGACGCCGTAGATTTTGTAAAAGAAGCTGAGCAGCTGGGTGCCAATGGTTTGATGCTGCTTCCTCCTATGCGTTATCTTGCGGATGACAGGGAAACACTGACCTACTTAAAGACTGTAGCTCAAGCTACTACCTTACCCATTATGATCTATAACAATCCTATTGATTATAAGATCCTTGTTACCATGGAGATGTTCGGAGAGCTTGCTTCCATTGAAAATGTACAAGCTGTAAAGGAATCTACCAGGGAGATTTCAAATATTGGCAAAATGCTGGACACCTTTGGTGATAGGTTTGCCGTATTTTCCGGCGTTGACACTTTAGCTTTTGAAAGCTTGGTTGCCGGAGCTGTTGGATGGGTTGCGGGCCTTGTATGTGCCTTCCCCACTGAAACGGTAGCAATTTACAAGCTGGTAAAATCCGGACAAATTGAAGAGGCCAGAAAGATCAACGATTGGTTTATGCCCTTGCTTGAGCTTGACATCAATACAAAACTGGTACAAAATATAAAGCTTGCTGAAGTAGCCACAGGACTCGGCACTGAGAATGTCCGCCCTCCCCGCCTGCCACTTGTCGGAGAAGAGCGTAAAAAGGTGCTGGAAATAATTGAAACAGCAATGGCCTCCAGGCCTGCCTTACCCAATTTTACAAGTGCCATTATGTCCTGATCAATTTATGAGATAGAAGCAATTATGGATATTCACGGAAAAAACTTTATAGGCAATACCCTTTCTGCCAAGGGAAGCTCAAACTTCTGCGTATTTGATGCAGAGAGCAATGCAGTACTCGATGGTAATTTCGTGGTGGCCACTGAAGAAGAGGTAAATGCAGCCACGGCACTTGCCCATGAAGCATCTAGCTCTTTTGCTGAGATGCCTGATGAGGAGAGGGCCTCATTTCTGGAGTCTGTCGCAGATGAGATCATGGCCCTGGGAGCGCTGCTTGAAAGCAGGGCCTGTGCCGAAACCGGACTCCCATTGGGAAGGATACAGGGTGAACGAGGAAGAACCTGTTTCCAGCTAAGGTCTTTTGCAACCTTGATCCGAGAAGGAAGCTGGAGAGAAATCTATATTGATACTGCTGAGCCAGCAAGAGCACCCATCCCAAAGCCAGACTTGCGCAAGCGCCTCGAGGCCATAGGGCCCATCCTCGTATTTGGAGCAAGCAATTTTCCCCTGGCCTATTCTGTAGCAGGGGGAGATACCGCTGCTGCCCTTGCCGCCGGCAATCCGGTAATTGTAAAAAGTCATCCCGCCCATCCCGGCACATCAGAGCTGGTTGCTTCTGCTATCATCTCGGCAGCAAAGAAAACAAATATGCCCAACGGCGTTTTCTCCATGCTAAACGACCAAGGCATTGAGATCGGCAAAAGTTTAGTCATGCACCCCCAGATAAAGGGGGTAGGCTTTACCGGCTCTTTAGGAGGGGGTAGGGCCATCCTGGATATGGCAGCAAAAAGACCAGAGCCTATCCCCGTATTTGCTGAAATGGGAAGCATCAATCCAATGCTCTTTTTACCAGGAGCCCTTAAGGCAAAGGGACAAGAATGGGCCAAGACCATGGGAGAGTCCATCACGCTGGGTGCAGGACAATTTTGCACCAACCCTGGCCTGATGGTAGCACTTAAGGCAGCAGAGTTGGATGATTTTTCTGCAGCCCTGGCAAGAGAAATTGAGAAGGCCACCCCTGCTACCATGCTGAACAAAGGAATCTGTGCCAACTATAGTTCAAAGAAAAAAACTACACTTTCCCTTGATGGCGTGGAAACCCTTTCCAGCTCATCCAAAGATGCAAGGGGCAACCAGGGCATGCCATCGCTGGCCAAAGTTTCTGGCGAAAAGTTTCTCAGCAATCCAGCCTGCCAGGAAGAGGTTTTTGGACCTTTTAGCCTATTGGTAGTTTGTGATAACGCCGATGAGCTAAAAAGGGTAATAAGTTCTATAAATGGCCAGCTTACAGGTTCTGTAATAGGCGATGCAGATGATCTAGCCAAGTTCAATGATATCATTTCTATCCTTAGATCCAAGGTAGGACGGATCATCTTTAACGGAGTGCCTACCGGCGTGGAAGTTTGCGGAGCCATGAATCACGGTGGCCCCTACCCTGCATCGACAGACAGCCGCTTTACTTCTGTAGGCCCCAGCGCTATTAAAAGGTTTGTACGCCCTGTTGCTTATCAGAACTGCCCACAAGACATGCTTCCCAAAGAGCTTAAGGACGAGAACCCCAAGGGTATATTCAGGAATATTAACGGAACAATTACCCAGGATCCGGTTTGATCTTTATAAATGCTATGGCAAGAAATACCTTTACCTGTATTGACGCACATACCTGCGGAAACCCTGTAAGGGTAGTTGCCGAAGGTGGCCCGGAATTAGACGGAGCCAGCATGGCTGATAAACGGCAGCATTTTCTTAAAGAATATGATTGGATAAGAAAAGGCTTGATGTTTGAGCCCCGGGGGCACGATCAAATGTCGGGAAGCATCTTATACCAGCCTTCTAACCCGGAGAATGATGCGGCAATTTTATTTATCGAGACATCGGGATGCTTGCCCATGTGCGGACATGGCCTGATCGGCACGGTAACCGTCGCTATAGAAGAGGGGCTGATCACCCCCAAGCACCCTAATGCCATAAGGATAGAAGTTCCTGCCGGCCTGGTGGAGGTTGAATACAACATGAATAACAAGAAGGTATCCGCTGTTAAGTTTAAAAATGTGGCTTCTTTTCTTCATTCATCCAACCTTAAAGTTGCCTGTCCGGATTTGGGAGAATTGCTGGTTGACGTTGCCTATGGCGGAAATTTTTATGCTATCATTGATGCACAAAAGAATTTTCAAGGAATTGAAAACCATAGCGCTGCTGACCTTATAAGCTGGAGCCCCATTATAAGGGAGCGCTTGAATCAAAGCCATTCCTTTAGCCACCCCAAAGACCCCACTATCAATAGCTTGACTCATATTCTATGGACGGGTAAGGCCAGCAATCCTGAGGCAGATGCGAAAAACGCTGTTTTTTATGGGGCGAAGGCCATTGACCGGTCGCCTTGCGGAACGGGGACCTCAGCCAGGATGGCGCAACTCTGCTCAAAAGGGCTTTTGAAAAAAGGGGACACTTTTGTCCATGAAAGCTATATCGGCTCCCTTTTCACAGGAAAGGTAGAAGAGGTGGCCATGATCGGTGATAAATCAGGCATTATTCCCAGCATTGAAGGGTGGGCACAAGTAACAGGTTATAACAAGATCATTATTGATGATGGGGATCCTTATGCACACGGTTTTCAGGTTATCTAAATGTAATGGAGAAAAAAGAAGTGGCGATAATTGGTGGTGGGGCTATCGGCTTGTGTGCTGCATATTATCTCATAAAGTGTGGCAGGCAGGTTACCATCATTGACCAGAATCCGGCAGCTGATGAAACGTCCTGCTCCTTTGGCAATGCCGGACTGATCGTGCCCAGCCATTTGGTGCCCCTGGCAGCTCCAGGAGTGATCACCAAGGGCCTGCAATGGATGCTGGATGCTGAGAGTCCTTTTTACATAAAGCCGAGATTGAATCTTGAGCTCATCTCCTGGCTATGGGAATTCTATAAGGCGTCAAGCCATGACCGTGTTATGCAGGCAGCTCCGATTCTAAGGGACCTGAACGTAGGTAGCAAAGCACTCTTGTCGGAGATGAGCAATGACGAACATTTTTATTTTGAGGTTGAAGAAAAAGGCCTTTTAATCCTGTGCAAGACTCAAAAATACCTCAATAAGGAAGGAAAGAATGCCGAAATGGCGAATCAATTGGGCGTAAGGGCTGAGGTCTTAAATGTCGATCAGGTCAATGCCCTCCTCCCCTCTTTTGAGCCAGCGGCATGTGGCGGTGTATACTATCCGGACGATGCACATATCATACCCGGCGATTTCATGCAGGAGCTAAGGAAATGGCTCACAAGCCATGGGGCAGAATTCATAAGCAACCTATCTGTAGAAGCATTAGAAGGCCGCAATGGCAAGATCGAGCAACTGATAGCAAAAGGAAAAAAAATAGGCGTCTCACAGGTAGTTCTCACCTCTGGTGCCTGGACCTCCTTGCTATTAAGATCCGTGGGTATAAAGCTCCCCCTACAGGCAGGAAAGGGTTATAACCTCACCTTGCCCAATCCACCAAAAACTGTTGACCTTCCGCTGTTGTTAGGAGAATCCAAAGTAGCGGTAACCCCAATGGGTGATAGCCTGCGTTTTGCCGGCACCATGGAAATTGCCGGAATCGACCTGAACATCAATCCAAAACGCATTGCGGGCATAAAAAAGGCCATTAAAAAGTACCTGCCCGCCTTTGATGATTCCTGGGTAAGCGATGTAAGCCCATGGGCTGGGTTAAGGCCCTGCACCCCTGATGGCCTGCCCTATATCGGAAGATCAACGGCATTTAACAACCTTACCGTGGCTACCGGCCATGCCATGCTTGGCTTAAGCTTATCCCCAATCACGGGCAAGCTGGTAAGCGAGATCATAAGCGAAGAAAAACCTTCCATAGATCTAAGCCTTCTCCACCCAGAACGATTTAATTGATTTTTCTTGAATTAAAAGATCGTAAAAGCCTGAAGGTCACTTGCTTTTGTTGTATTTTTGTTGGATAAAGTCCCAAATATATTCCCCATGAAAAACAAAGTCCTCTACGGCCTCCTCAGTGTGGCCCTTATTATATTTATCGCTTTTTACCTGAAACAATCCAAAAGCGGAAGTCCCACAAAAGAGATCAACCCTGCATTTACCAATTATATCTCTGCTTTTAGCTCTGGTGTTATTTCCAATGGATCCAATATCAGGATACGCTTGATGGAAGAGCAGCATGATATTGAGGTGGATGAAGAGATCGATGAGACCCTGTTTGAATTCTCTCCTGAGATAAAAGGTGTTGCTGTCTGGATAGATACGCGAACCATAGAATTCAGGCCGGAAAGCCTGCTTGTGTCGGGAAAGATGTATGAAGCTGAATTTCATCTGGATAAGATAATGGATGTCCCTGATGATCTGGAGACCCTGGCTTTCAATTTCCAGACCATGGCACAATCGCTGACAGTAGATTTTGAAGGTTTTAAAACATACCAGATAGATGACCTTACCTGGCAAAAGATGAATGGAATTTTAAGCACCTCTGATATTGCTTATGATGAAAACATAGAAGAGCTTTTACATGCCACACAAAATGGCATCAAGCTAAATATCTCCTGGGACCATGGAGGCGACGGCAAGTATCATCATTTTACCGTAGACAGCATCAACAGGACAGAGGAGCTTGAGCAGGTTTTGATCCACTGGGAAGGGACCAAGATCGGACTGGAAAAAGAAGGGGATAAATTATTTGACATCGCACCTTTAGGGGAGTTTAAGGTCATAGACCTGAGGGTGAACCAGCAACCAACGCAGTTTGTAAAGATCTTTTTATCAGATCCTTTAAACATGGAGCAGGATATTGAAGGCCTGGTTTACCTGAAGTCCGGAGATCCGATAAAATTGGTAAAAGAGGAAAATGCCATCATTATCTATCCGAAAAAGAGACAAACAGGCTCTACTGAGGTGATCGTAGATAAGGGAATACGCAATATCATGGACTATCAGCTGATGGAAAAATTTACTGAGCCTATCACCTTTTACAACATTAAGCCCGCTCTCTCACTGATGGGGAATGGGGTGATTCTGCCCAGCACTAACGGTCTTATTTTCCCCTTCAAAGCTGTCAACCTAAAGGCTGTAGAGGTAAAGATAATTAAGGTCTATGAAGATAATGTTGCCCAATTCCTACAGGTAAATCAATTTGATGGAAATCGTGAGATGAAAAGGGTTGGCAGGATCGTATACAAAAATGACGTGGCCCTAAGATCAGATAAGCCCATCGACTACGGCATGTGGAACAATTTTTCCCTCGATCTGTCCAAGATGATCCTTGCAGAGCCCGGAGCCATCTATCGTGTGCAGCTGGATTTCAAAAAATCTCATTCCCTATATCCCTGTGAGGATGATGATGCAGGCAACCAGGACGATATCATTAACAGCCTCAAGAGCATGGGTGACGATCCTGAGGAACAAATGTATGAAGGCCCTGGCAACAACTGGTATTATTATGGAAACGACGATTATTATGATTATAGCGAACCCTATAATTACAATGAAAGAAACAACCCCTGCAAATCCTCCTACTACGCCCGCAGCCAGCATAGGGTAACGCGGAATGTATTTGCTTCAGACCTGGGCATCATAGCAAAGGCTGGCAGTGGTACAGACATGACTGTGGCCATTACAGATATCAAAACCACGGAACCAATTTCAGGTGCTGAGGTAGAGATCTATAACTTCCAGAACAAATTGATGGCCACCAAGTCCACCGACGCTGATGGATTTACAACCATAGACCTCACCAAAAAGCCCTTTCTGCTCGTCGCAAAAAAAGACAAGCAGATAGGCTATCTGAGACTGGACGATGGCTCTGCCCTATCACTGAGCATGTTTGATGTAGGCGGACAGAAGAACAAAAAAGGAATAAAAGGATTCATTTATGGTGAAAGGGGCGTATGGAGGCCGGGAGATTCACTATACCTGGAGTTTATCCTGGAAGACAAAAACGATATTATTCCTGAGAACCATCCCGTTGTGTTTGAGCTATACACGCCGGAGCAGCAGCTATATAGCAGGAAAGTAAAAACCAGGGGACTGGAAGGGTTCTATGACTTCAGGACCGCTACCAACCAGGAAGATCCTACCGGCAACTGGCTGGCTAAGGTAAAGGTGGGTGGATCTACATTCTCCAAGACCATCAAGATTGAAGCAATTAAGCCAAACCGCTTAAAATTAATCCTGGATTTTCATGCTGACGTCCTTCGCAATACAGAGGCCAACAAGGGAGACCTTACTGTAAAGTGGCTACATGGAGCCAAGGCCAAAAACCTCAAGGCAGACGTGGAGCTATCTATGCGGAAAGGAATCACCCGTTTTGATAATTATGTGGACTTCACCTTTGACGATGATGCAAAATCCTTTAGGGCTGAGGAGAACATGGTCTTTGAAGGCAACCTGGATTCCGAGGGCAAGGCCATTGTATATCCGGATATTAATGTCCGGGCTAACGCCCCAGGCATGCTCAAGGCCTATTTCAAGGTGCGTGCTTTTGAGCGCGGCGGAGATTTCAGCATCAATAGTTTTTCCATGCCCTATTCTCCATACAGGGGCTATGTAGGCTTAAAGATTCCGGAAGGAAAAGGATGGAACGGCGCCTTATATTCCAATGAGCCGAATGTGATCCCCATCGTAACCGTTAATGAACATGGCAAGCCGGTAGATAGGGAAAACCTTAAAATAGAGATCTTTAATGTGTACTGGAGATGGTGGTGGGAACACTCTGATGAGGATAACCTGGCCCAATATGTTTCCAACCGAAACAGGAATTTGTTAAAAACGGAATACATCAGCACAAAAGATGGAAAAGCAATGTATGAGATGAACCTCGGCGGAAATTATTATGGGCGGAAATTTATCAGGATCACGGATGAAATTACAGGACATAGCGTTGGCAAGGCGTTTTATACAACCTATAAAGGATGGTGGAGCAAGCCGGGAAGTGATAACCCCGGCGGAGCTGAAATGCTCTCTTTCAGCACCGATAAAACTAATTATAATGTCGGTGATAAGGTAAAGGTCAGCTTGCCGGATGCAAAACAAGGAAGGGCATTGGTAAGCATTGAGTCGGGGTCTAAGGTCCTGGAAACATTTTGGGTGAAATTAAAAGAAGAAGATAACACCTTTGATTTTAAGGTGACCGACGAGATGGCGCCCAATGTTTACGTGCACATCACATTCATACAGCCACACAAGCAAATGGTCAACGACCTGCCCATACGGCTCTATGGGGTACAGAATATTAAGGTGGAAGATCCACAGACCAGATTAAATCCTGAGATTGCTATGGCAGATGTGTTGGAGCCTGAAGGCAATGTCTCCATAAAGATCAGTGAAGCCACCGGCAGGGAGATGGTATATACCTTGGCTGTTGTGGATGAAGGGCTGCTGGACCTTACTAATTTCAAGACTCCGGATCCCTGGAAGCATTTTTATGCCCGGGAAGCGCTCGGTGTTCGGACATGGGACATGTACCGTTACGTGATGGGATCCTTCTCAGGAGAGATGGCCGGACTTTTAGCACTGGGTGGTGATGAACAAGGAAAGAACAAGGGAAAGAAAAAGGCAAACCGATTTATACCCGTCGTAAAATTCCTCGGCCCTTTTAAATTAGAAAAAGGCAAGCAAAATAAGCATGAGTTCACCATGCCCAACTATGTCGGTTCAGTGAGGACCATGGTCATTGCCGGATATAAAGGCAGCTATGGGTCTGCCGATAAGACAACGCCGGTAAAGAAGCCCTTGATGGTACTTGCTACCTTACCCAGGGTTATCGGCCCCGGCGAGCGGCTGAAGCTGCCCGTGACGATATTTGCCATGGATAAAAAGATCAAGAACGTATCTATTGAAGTAAAGACCAATGACCTGCTGATCGCGGACGAAAAAAAGAAGTCTATCACGTTTACCGAGCTGGGCGACGAGGTGGTGAATTTTGAGCTGGAGGTAGTAAAAAAATTGGGCATCGCCAAGGTAGAAGTTTTGGTGAAAAGCGGCAAGGAAACAGCCCATTATGAGGTGGAGCTGGACGTCAGGATTCCCAACCCAAGGGTCAATGAGGTGATCTCTGTGGTGATCGAGCCGGGAGAGACCTGGAACCAGGATTACGCTGCAGTAGGAATGGCAGGCACCAATAAAGGTACTGTTGAAATTTCGCGGATGCCCCCTATCAACATAGACGAGCGATTAAAATACCTGATCCGATACCCCCATGGATGTATCGAGCAGACGACCTCCTCCGTATTCCCACAGGTGTACCTAGATAAGATCGTGGACCTCTCCAAAGAGAAGAAAGCTGAAATACAGGTTAATATCGCCGCGGGCATTGAACGGCTTAAGCTGTTCCAGATCTCTACGGGTGGTTTTTCCTATTGGCCCAACGAGCATGAAACGGCCAGCGACTGGGGAAGCAATTATGCCGGGCATTTCCTTGTGGAAGCAAAGTCAAGAGGATATAGCGTAAAGGACAATATGATGAAGGACTGGGTCAAGTTCCAGAAGCAAAGGGCAAATGCCTGGACCTCAGACATGGGCCCCTCACGCCGGCACTATTACAATAGCGGCATGCTTATCCAGGCGTATCGCTTATATACCCTGGCACTGGCAAATAAGCCTGCACTAGGTGCCATGAACCGCATGAGGGAAATGAAAAACCTGAACAATGCGGCATTATGGAGGCTGGCAGCAGCCTATTATCTGCTGGGCAAGAAAAATGTTGCATCTGAGCTCATTGCCAACAGCAGCACCAACGTAGATCCGTATAAGGAGCTCTCCTATTCTTATGGCAGCTCTGAAAGAGACCAGGCGATGATCCTGGAAACGCTGACCTTAATGAACAGGAAGAACGACGCGAAGAATATCCTGGACGAGCTTTCCGGCAACCTGGGTTCCAGCAGGTGGTACAGCACCCAAACGACGGCCTATACCCTTCTTGCCATTGCCAAATTTATCAGCACTACGGGCGAAGGCAATGAGGTCAAGTATGATTATACGCTAAACAGGGAAGCCAGCCAGACGGTGGCTACCACCCTGCCTATTTCTCAGGTACCCTTAAAAATGAAGGGTACAGAAGGCGGAAAGATCAGCATCAGCAACAACGGCCAGCAAACGCTCTTCGTCAATATGCAGCTGGAAGGAATACCCTTGGTCGGCGACAAAACAAGCTCCGAGAATAACCTGATTATGGGCGTGCGGTATCTCGATATCAACGGAAAGCCGATGGATCCTTCCTCTATCGAGCAAGGTACCGACTTCATTGCAGAGGTTAAGCTGAGCCATCCCGGATACCGGGTCAATTACAAGGAGATGGCGCTTACGCAGATCTTCCCTTCCGGCTGGGAGATACGCAACTCACGCATGGACCTGGTGGAATCAAATAAGGCCGGTGACAAGCCCAGGTACCAGGACATCAGGGATGATCGGGTTTATACCTATTTTGACCTAAGCAAGAACAGCACCAAGACTTTTAAGATCATCTTAAATGCGGCCTACCTTGGAAGGTTTTACCTGCCTACTGTATATTGCGAGGCAATGTATGATAATGAGATCTACTCCAGGAAAGCAGGAAAGTGGATAGAGGTCGTAGAGGCAGGAGGCACAATAAGTGCAAGCAATTAGGTTTTCCTCTCTATCAAAAATACGTGTGAATTGATTTAAATTGAGGAGATCAAGGCTAATACAAGTGGGGGTCATTTTGCTGATCGCATTATTAACCTGGTTTGTTTTCTGTATTCCCAACCCCCTATTTACAGATCCCACCTGTACCATCGTGGAAGATGCGAGGGGGAATCTTCTGGCAGGGCATATTGCAAAAGACGGGCAATGGCGGTTTCCTGAGTCAGATTCCGTTCCCGACAAATTCAGAAAGTCCATACTCTATTTCGAGGACCAATATTTTTATTATCATTTCGGCATCAACCCCATCTCCATCCTGCGTGCCTTCAAGCAGAATCTCAGGGAGATGCGTATCGTTAGCGGTGGCAGCACCCTGACCATGCAGCTGATCCGCTTATCGCGAAAGGGCAAGGCAAGGACGATTTATCAGAAAACCATAGAGCTCTTCCAGGCCATCCGTGCAGAATTCCGCTATTCCAAAGAAGAGCTCTTAAACAAGTATGCCACCCATGCACCCTTTGGCGGCAATGTTGTGGGGCTCGAAGCGGCCTCATGGCGCTATTATGGAAGGTCTCCTGACAAGCTTTCCTGGGGAGAGATGACCACGCTGGCTGTACTTCCCAACGCCCCATCCCTGATATATCCGGGAAAGAACCAGGAAAAGCTCCTCAGGAAGAGAAACAGGCTCCTTGATAAGCTATGGAAAAATGAGGTGATAGACAGCACCACCTGTGAGCTGGCAAAATGGGAACCGCTGCCCGGCAAGCCCAGGGCGATCCCCCAGGTTTCCCCACATCTGATGACAAGGTTGATCCATGAGGGCCATGAAGGCAGGCGCATACAGACTACCCTGGATATCTCCTTACAAAAAAGCCTTAGCTCACTCATCAACCGCTATCATGGTGTTTATAGCGAGAACGAGATCCACAATGCTGCGGCCTTTATCGTGGAGATAGACAGCAAAAAAGTGCTGGCCTATGTAGGCAATACAGATTGTCCGCAGGAGAACTCGGGAAGAGATGTAGATGTTATTACAGCTCCCAGGAGTACGGGCAGCATTATGAAACCATTTCTTTATGCAGCGATGCTGAAAGATGGCCTGATCTTGCCCCATAGCCTGGTGCCTGATATACCCACAAAATTTGGAGGCTATACCCCAAAGAATTTTGCCAAGGAATTTGACGGTGCGGTACATGCTTCCGAAGCACTGTACAGGTCCCTTAATGTGCCGGCAGTGATTATGCTAAGGGATTACGGCACGCCCAAGCTGCACAGCCTCCTTCGAAAATTAAAGCTAAGCACCCTGACCAATTCTCCGGAACACTACGGATTGTCCTTAATCCTCGGAGGTGCCGAAGCCACCTTGTGGGACCTGGGCAATGCCTACCTCAACATGGCACGCAGCCTTAAGTTTTATGAGGCTAATGGTTTTGCCTATGATGAATATGATGCGAGCGGCGCTCATTATATCCTTTCCGATACGCTGGCAGCACATGCGAAGAGAGCTGGTCATATCCTCGGTGCCGGAGCCATCTGGAACACCTTTGAGGCCTTACGCAATGTGAAGCGTCCTTACCAGGAATGGGGATGGGAGGACTTTGAGTCTTCGGCCCAGGTGGCATGGAAAACCGGTACCAGCTGGGGGCATCGCGATGCCTGGGCTATAGGCATGAACAGCAGGTACCTCGTAGCTGTCTGGGTGGGCAATGCCGATGGAGAAGGCAGGCCCGGATTAACCGGATTAAATGTTGCGGCCCCCATTTTGTTTAAAGCCCTCAAGCAGCTTCCCAGGGGTAAGTGGTTTGACCCACCCTATGAAGACATGGTGAAGATCGAAACATGCAGCAAAAGCGGCTATAAAGCTTCCTCCCATTGCCCATCAAAAGCCCCTGTTTTCGCCCCACAGGAAGGAACAAGGACAGAAACATGCCCGTTTCATAAGAAGATCCACCTGGACCAGGAGGAACGATACCAGGTAACGAGTGCTTGCTATGAGGTATCTGAGATGAAATCAAGATCGTGGTTTGTCCTACCCCCTGTACAGGAATGGTACTATAAAAGAAAAGATCCTTTTTACAAGACGATTCCGAAGTTTGCCCCAAATTGTGGCGGCACCAGCACAAAGAACATGGACGTTATCTACCCCAAGAGGAACAGCCGCTTGTTTGTCCCCAGGAATCTCGATGGCACCATGGAGAAGACGATCTTTGAAATTGCCCATCGCCAACCTGAGAACAATGTTTACTGGCACCTGGACGAATCATTTATCGGCATTACCCATGGAACCCATAAGCTGGAATCAGCACCACTGCCGGGAAAGCATGTGTTTACTTTGGTAGATGAAACAGGAGAGTCGCTGGAGATCCGCTTTGAGGTCCTAGAACGCTAAAGGCAATCAAGAATTCACATATTATCCGATCTTTTGAAAGTCCACCCCAACCTCATTTCTATCAGGTCAGCCACGTGGCGGTGCGCTTTTAGGTGTATGCCGGTAAAAAGCCGTTCGCTTATGTGAAAGTTTACGCCATAACGCTGGTAAACAGGATCATTGTAGTGGGTATGGTCATAAAAGTAAATGCCTGCTTTTTGGCTGAACGTAAACCGCCCCATCAAAAATTCATGTCCAACCAGCAAGGCTCCGCGCTGGTAATCTTTATCGGAATCAAATTGGTTTTCCATCCTCCATTTTAGCGATCCGTCCCATATCCATTCTGCATCCAGGGTGAGGGCGTTCATCCTGCCTACCTGCTGGCTCACGCCAGCGCTGACGCCAAAAATGGCAAAATAGGCAGGGCTTGCGAATATTCTCTTGGGAAAGGAAGCGATTGCAAGATCAAAACGTCGTTTTTTAGACCCCTGGTATTTCTGTTTCATCCTGTCTTCAAAAGGTCTTGGCTTAAACGTATAATCCAATCCAAGTGCCGCTGTGGGATAGTTGATCCCCTTGTTCGGTTCCCTGAACCCTCCGTTGGAAATATGATTGTAGTTAGCGGCCAGGTTCACCGTTATTTTCTCGCTCAGCCGGTAATGAAGGGCCAGGTTCAATTGCAAATACCCGTTAAGAGGAAAGCTGTAGGATAGGTTTTCCGGATTGCTTACCTCGTCATAGGGCCTGGTGTCCAGCGACAAGCCCGCTACCGTTCGCAAGGAGACACTCATTTTTTTGTGGCTTCTAAAAAAAGGCTCTGCAAATCCTGCCAGGTTGAACCCATATCCGAGGATCTTTCGGTTGTCAAAATCAAAAAAGGAAAACAAGAGGCCCACCCTGGGGTAGCAATTGCATAGATCCCATGATTTTTTGTCCATCTTTTGCCAGTTGAAGGTGAGCTCCGTTCCTGTAGGGTAAGAGTCTTTGATGGCCCTTATCTCCCGGGAGTGGATGATCACAAAACCATAATGCTGGCGCAGGCCTAAAACGAAGAGGCTTTGTGAGTTGGTGTCGCTTTGGACAGGAATGGGTGCAATCCCTTTAGCAGCACTGCAAGAAAGTACAGCAAAGGCAATAAGGAGGATATTGAGGCTGGGTTTTATTATTTCTTATCGTTGTTTCAATTCATTTTACCTCACCAGCGTTACGCTGCCGTGGCCCTTGTATTCGTATCCGTTGTTATCCTTGAAGGAGTAGGTATAAACATACTCTCCGCTGTTCACGATCGTGCCATCCGAAGTGCCGTCCCATCCCTGGCCCTGGTCGCTGCTCTCAAAGAGCATGTTGCCCCAACGGTCGTAGATCCTGAAAATAAAGTCATCGCCCGTCAATCCGTTCACGTGCAATATGTCGTTGAGCCCATCGCCGTTGGGTGAGAAAATGTTGGCCACAAAAGGGTCCGTCTCAAAGTTCACCGTGATGATGATGCTGTCCAGCGCCACACAGCCGTTGCTGTCCGTTACCTCCAAATAATAGGTGATGTCCGTCTCCGGCGAGGC
>JYMV01038318.1_pt1 | contig 22590 bp, 16 predicted proteins | sample 338911 | NCBI WGS metagenome assembly JYMV01 (sample SAMN03354496, study PRJNA234377) | hydrothermal vent metagenome | biome: Deep sea; feature: Hydrothermal plumes at the Eastern Lau Spreading Center, Western Pacific Ocean; material: Seawater | place: Tonga | collected 2009 | depth 2000 m m
TAAACCATACAACCCTAAATATGTGATCTCATTATGGTGAATGTAATTGTTCATTCCATAAAATGGGCCAAAAGGAGGATCGGGTCTGTTATAATTCAAAATCCCAATGCCGTGACCAGGAAATTCACTGGCATGAATATAAACGGTATTATTGTACACTTCAGCATTATCGCTCACATGAATCAGTATCTGTGAACCCCATAACCATATATCATGATCAATCCCGTTATAACGCACATCGTTGTTGCGGATAATTACATTGTGACTGATTTCATGAACGATCCCTTCATTTTGGTTCCACCATACCCAGTTTCCGTCATACAAAACATCAGTATTATCAATGTCTGTCCATAGCCCGGGACCAAAATTGTGATGAACATAGTTTCCAATTACTTCTAATCCATCCGTTAATGCAAATTTAGATCCCCCCGCTTCAAAGCCGGGATTAACATGCGCATAATTATTGTATGATATCTCATTGGCTTCAAATAATACATTCGTAACCCGAAATTCTTCTTCCGTTCCTGTACCGACTCCCATTTGCCCATTATGGTGAATGTAATTATTTCTAACAACGGATTCACTCCGGACGAATACACCCACACCGTGATTGAGCCTGACTTCATTTCCTTCCACCAGCCAGTTTTCACCGCCGGTTGATCCCACAGCGCCCATCATAACCATAGAAGCAAACTTTTCTATGACCAGATTTTTTATAGTCACACTAATCCCTGAATTGATGAAAGCAAAATAGGTCACGCTGGTTTCAACTGTGTGTCCGGTTGGATCATCGGCGAAATAAATCCGGTCCGCATCATAATCAAAAAACCACTTTCCGGATTCCACGTCATCCAAAGTGGTTACATGGCGCAGAGGAACATCATCAAAATACAAATCTTCCGGATGGTTACATCGTTCCCAGCCATCTTGACATATATCTGATCCACCATACCAATCTCCCTGAGTCTGATCCGGTGCAAAATAAAGATTTCCTTCCTGAACAAAATTTGTCAGCAAACGACTCCCATTCAAAATTGCCCCTGTTTCACCCCAAAATGTATTACCATCCTTCGGCCATATCTCCTGCATGCGGTGAACACCTGCTTTAATTATAAAAGCTGTCCCTTCGGGATTATTATCCACGATTTCCTGGATGTTTTCACCGGGATAGATTTGGATTCCATTAAATGGACACTCTTCAATCATACAGTTAACCATGTCGTTGATATCCAGAATATCCAATTGACCATCGCCGTTAAATTCACACTGTGACCCATCAAAACAGCCATCGAGGATGCAATTAATTGTTGCTACAATATCAAATATGTCCAGGTAACCATCACTATTATAATCACATTGGTTATAAGCAGGAGATAAAAGCAGGAGATATATAAAATATTTTTTTATCTGCAATTATTCATCATAATACTTCTACGTTATCGGAACTACTTTTCAAGACAATACAAGCGATCATGAGGGAGGCAACGATGTCTCTGTGGTTAACTAGTTTGGGCAATCAGATTCAGCGCCGATCCCGCCTTGAACCACTCGATCTGAATTGGCGAATAGGTTTGATCCAGCCTGACGGTATGAGTCGTTCCATCATAATGACTGATGACCATCTCCAGCTGCTTTCCAGGCGTAAAGTCAGTCAATCCGCGGATGGCAATCCGGTCGTCTTCGCAAATTTCTTCGTAATCAGCCGGATCTGCGAAGGTCAGAGCCAGCACTCCCTGCTTCTTCAGATTGGTCTCGTGGATGCGAGCAAAACTGCGAGTGATAACGGCTCTGCCGCCCAGGTGCCGCGGTTCCATGGCGGCTTGCTCTCGGCTTGACCCTTCACCGTAGTTCTCATCGCCGATGACCACCCACCCAATACCTTTTGATTTGTAGTCCCGGGCTATTTCCATGAACCTGAGATTCTGTTCGCCGGTAACGATATTAGTTGCTTTGTCAATCTCCCCGGTGTAGGCGTTGAGGGCTCCGATGAACAGATTGTTCGAAAGATTATCAAGATGGCCACGTAAGCGGAGCCACGGTCCGGCTGGAGAGATATGGTCAGTAGTGCACTTCCCTTTCGCTTTCAGCAGAACAGGCATATTTTCCAGATCGGTCCCCTCCCATGCCGGGAACGGCTCCAGAAAATGCAGCCGCTCGCTTTCAGGATTTATCACCACTTCCAGACCGGAACTGTCAGCAGGAGGAGGGACGAATCCTTCCTTCCCCTTCTCAAATCCGTTGGAGGGAAGTTCATTTCCTGAAGGCGGTTCCAGTTTTACCAGCTCCCCCTTATCATTCACCAAAGTATCACTCAATGGATTGAATGAGAGCCGGCCGCTGATAGCCAGAGCTGTGATTATTTCCGGGGATCCCATGAAGGCAAGAGTTGAGGCGTTACCATCATTCCGGCGGGCGAAGTTGCGGTTGAATGAAGTGACGATGGTGTTTTTTTCACCCTCCTTTTTATCGAGCCGTTTCCACTGCCCGATACACGGTCCGCAGGCGTTTGCCAGTACCATTCCGCCAATGTTGGTTAAATCCTTAAGCTGCCCGTCCCGCTCAATTGTTGCTCGCACCTGTTCCGAACCCGGTGTCACCAGGAAAGGTGTTTGGGCTTTCAGTCCTTTGGCGGTCGCTTGTCTCGCCACGTGGGCAGACCGCTCTATGTCCTCATAAGAAGAGTTGGTGCAACTGCCGATAAGAGATACGGAAATTTTATCCGGATATTCCTCCTTCTCCACCGCTTCGGCCATATCAGAAATGGGACGAGCTAAATCCGGTGTAAACGGCCCCACCAAGTGCGGCTCAAGTTCAGATAGATTGATCTCAATTACTTTGTCGTAGAATTGCTCGGGATTTTCATTCACCTCATCATCGGCTCTGAGATTGGCTGCCGAACCTTCCGCCAGTTCAGCTATCTGCTCACGACCGGTCGCCCGGAGATACGTTGCCATCCGTTCGTCGAAAGGAAAGACCGACGTAGTGGCGCCGATTTCCGCTCCCATATTGGTGATAGTCGCTTTCCCAGTGCAGCTGATGGAGCGGGTTCCCTCGCCAAAATACTCCACGATATGTCCGGTACCGCCTTTCACCGTCAGGATTCCCGCCAACTTAAGTATTACATCTTTGGCTGAAGTCCAGCCAGACAGTTCCCCGGTCAGCTTCACGCCGATTACTCCCGGCCAGAGGAGCTCCCACGGCATGCCGGTCATGGCATCCACAGCGTCGGCGCCGCCAACGCCGATGGCGACCATCCCGAGACCGCCGGCGTTGGGAGAGTGCGAATCGGTACCGATCATCATCCCGCCGGGGAAAGCATAGTTTTCCAGAATTACCTGATGGATAATCCCCGAACCGGGTTTCCAAAATCCTACACCATACTTCTTGGATACATTGTGGAGAAAATTGTAGACCTCGGCATTCTCGCTGTTGGCACTGGCAAGATCTTTTTCAGCTCCCACCACAGCCCGGATCAGATGGTCACAGTGCACCGTGGAAGGCACCGAAGTTTTCGACCTGCCGGACATCATAAATTGGAGCATGGCCATTTGAGCTGTAGCATCCTGCATGGCGACGCGATCGGGATTGAAATTCACATAACTCTTCAGTTGCTCGGGAGCTTTCTGAAGTGGTTCAGCAAGATGGGATATCAGAATTTTCTCCGTTAACATCAGCGGCTTACCAAACACTTTCCGAGCTTCTTCCACTTTTTCTGGAAGTGAGGCGTAAGCTGAAACAATCATTTCCAAATCTTTTATCATGGTACACTGTCCTCCAGAATTGAAATGTAAAACTGTCAACAGCCGGACACTATGAGAAGGAACCGGCTTCTAATTTCCTCGTATTACGAGAATAATTGCGTTGGTAAATTACAAGAAGGAACACGAAATTTCAATTCCAATCGAACCAAATATTTTTATGAAAAACAAACTGTCATCACTCCTTTGCATATTGCTAATGGCTGTCGCCGCTCTCTCAGCATCCAATTGGCAGATAATAGAGAGCACGCAGGAACAGCTGTTATTATCGGTAGAATTCTCGCCATGGGAAGCAAACGATGCGCCAAAAGAAATTGGCCTTACGGTGGGACTTCCCAACGAAAGACTTCCTCAGTTTCAGATCAGTGGACTTATTTCAAAACCTGTAAAAAGTCAGAATCTTATACCTGACATAAACATACCGGACATTGTCGTCCGTTGGGAGCAGACCGGAAGATTCCGGGATCTGAATACGGCTGTACTCGTCATAGCTCCCCTAATCAGCAGAAATAATATCGTACAAGCAGTTCAGACCGTGCAGATCACCATTCCTTTTGAGCAACGAACCAGCGTCGGCAAGAGAGTCCGCGGGAGTGAACTGGGACTTTACCGTCATCGGATCATCAATTGGAACGCTGCGCAATACTGGGTTGACCGATCTGAGCTAAAACGGCAGTTCAAATTTACGGCTCTCCCAACCGGCGACTGGTACCGCATTCCCATTACTGAAGACGGTATGGCTAAGATCACCTATTCAATTCTAGAAGATGCCGGAATCTCGGTAAGTACCATTGATCCGCGCTATTTGCGGCTGTACACCAACCCCCAGGGCGGGAGACCCATGCCGTCAACAGTTGGCGTTGACATTCCCGAGAACCTCATTGAGATGACTGTTTCTGTTACAGGAGAAGATGACGGATCCTTCGATAGCAGTGATGAAATTCTGTTCTACGCTCGGGGACCACGCGGATTTGATGCAAGCGGTGCTGCTGCAGAATTTACTCAAAACCCATACACAGATATAAACTACTACTGGCTTCTCGTGCCGGCGGGTAGCGAAACTACTGGTCTTCGAGTCGAAACTGTCACTGAATCTCCCAATAGTCCTATCCCTCTTGATTACGGAATCGCCTATCTGCATCTGGAGACAGATTCAGAAAATCCGTACGAAAGCGGTATTGAATGGTTCGGCATCACATTCACAAAAGGCCAGACCATTTCCAACGCCTTTACTATTCTAAATCCGAAACAGGGTGTAGACGCAACTCTTGATTTCGCCGTGAAAGGTGCCAAGGTTAGTGATTCCGGCGCATGGCCTGCTCACATCGTTAAGGTTTATCAGCAGAGTAAATCAAACGGTGTGCTCGAAACTCTCTCTTTCAGCGGTGTTTCTGTTAAGGAGTTTGAAGTGGATCTCGACGAATCTCTTTTGTCAAACGGCACTCACTTTATCCTGTTAGAAAATGCCTCTACCAACTCCAATTCAAACCTCTATCGGGATTGGCTGACGCTTCAATATGGCAGAGAGCTGATTTGGGAAGGTGACGAATTCGAATTCTGGGCACCTCAAAATGTGACCGCCGTCCGTTTTACTTTAGAGGGTGCTGATGATGAGCTTCAAATCTGGGACATCACCCATATCACTGAAGCAGATGCCAGGGAAATTTCTCTTAGCGGAGGATCTGGTACGTTCGAAACTTCACTATCTTCCGAGAGTCCAACGCGCTATGTAGCCTTTTCAGCGGAAGATGTGGTGGAGGTGGAGGGAATGACCCACGAAGCTGGCATCACGTTCACTGACCTGCGCATCTCCACCTATCCAATAGACCACATTATCATTTCCCCGACAGAATTTCTGGGATCTGCGAATGAGCTTGCTGACTATCGTGAAAATTCGGTAGCCGTTACGCTGCAAACCATTTACAACGAATTTTCAGGCGGCGTAGCGGACCCGCTGGCAATTCGTTATTTTCTGAAGTGGACCAAGGAAAACTGGCGGGATCCGACTGACGACTCCTTCCCAAGATTCGTCCTCCTCTTTGGAGATGGCGATTATGACTATCGAAATATCACCGGGAATTCCAACAACCGCGTTCCTACTTTTCAGTCCCTTACCCTAAATGGTATTTCCTCCGATGATCGGTTCGTATATCTCGACGGTTCTACACCGGACATGGCAATTGGTCGTTTTACAGCAGCGACGCTGACAGATGCCGAAATCATGGTCTCAAAAACGATCGCTTATGAATCTGACCCCGAAATGGGTCTCTGGCGGAGGAGGATCACTCTTTTAGCTGACGACTTCAGCGCACCGGAAACCTCTGTAAATACAGAAAAATCTCATGTTGTAAACAATGAGAATGTGGCAAATCAGATTCCAATTGGAATGGAAATAAGAAAAATTTATTCGGAAGGATATCCTGCGGTGAGTGACGGTTCGAGCTATGGGATCACCCGACCTAATGCCACTCAAGCACTCTTTGATGTTTTGGAAGAAGGAACGGCTCTCCTCAACTTTATCGGGCACGGCAATCCCAATCAGTGGACGCATGAAACGCTGCTCTCTTCCAGCAGAGGTGATCTCTCATCGATAAATACAGGTTACCGCCTCCCCATCTGGATTGCTGGTACGTGCAGCTGGGGAAAATACGATAATGTCAGCGGCAGCGCCATGTCAGAAGAACTTATGCGAATGGAGGGTAACGGAGCCATCGCCACAATTTCGACGACAGATCCAATTTCTTTCAGTGCTAATGAACAGTTTATTGACAACTTTTTTAACGCTTTGTTCGAAAATGAGACAATCTCCAACCAGTCACTTGGGGTCATCTTTCAGTCTATTAAAACCGGTGGATATGGTAGTGAGCTCTTCCACCTCTTCGGCGATCCTGCTTTGAAAATCTGTATTCCTGGCGATACACTGTCTGTTCCGTCAGTTGCAGAAACTCTCACTGCTCTGGAAACTGCGAATTACAGCGGTACATCTGCGAACAGTCAACCTTCTGAAGGAAACGGTTATGCAATTCTATACGACAGCGAAACTGAAGCCAGTTTTTCCTACACAAGTGGTGACAATGTTTATTCAGTCCCTTACACAAAACCGGGTAAAACACTTTTCCGTGGAGCAATTGAGTTCTCCGACAATGAATACGATGGAGGTTTTATTTTACCTAAGGATGTGACGATCGGTGACAGTAGTGGAAAACTCGTTGTCTATTTGTTCAGTGAGCAAAATAACTCGCTTTGGGAAGGATTGGGAGTTCATCCAGATTTATCATTTGAAGGTGGCACGTCCAATACCCTCGATAGCGATGGTCCCCAGATTACCTTTTCATCGGACAGCAGAAGCGTAGGCTGGGGAGATCATTTGACAACCGAAGATGTCCTCACAGTTGAACTGGCTGATCCTATTGGGATTAATCTCACAGGGGAAGTGGGTCACTCCATCCGAATCTGGCAAGATGAGGACGAGACAACTGCAGAGGATGTGACAGATCTATTTGTTTACAATACCGGAAGTTACACGGAAGGAACACTTTCTTTCCCTCTCCAGAATCTGAATAACGAAATCATGCTCACAATTGAGGCGTGGGACAATGCCAATAATGTATCTAAAGAGAATCTTAAATTAAACCTCGTTGAATCATCAGACTTTACTTTAAGTAATGTCTTTAACTACCCTAATCCTTTTAGTAAGAGAACTCAATTTGCCTTTGAAGTCAGCCAGTCTGCATCTATCAGTATCAAGGTGTACACACTCACCGGTCAGCTCGTGACAGAAGTGGGAGATATATTTGAGTCCCACTACGGTTACAGTCACATTGATTGGAACGGTAGAGACGAGTTTGGTGACGAAATCGCCAACGGAGCTTACCTTTATCAGCTGACGGCAGAACCGGAAGATGGCGGAAAGAAGATTTCAGTTATCGGAAAATTGGCTAAATACAGGTGACAATTGACACTCCATCATTCGTCCTGGCATCTAGGTCTCCCCGACGGAAAGCATTGTTGGAAAATCTCGGAATCAATTTCAATATCTACCCAAGTAACATAGAAGAAGTTCTTAACGATACATTGACACCGAATAAATTAGTGGTAAAGCTTTCTCATCAGAAAGCCAGTGAAGTCGCTATCCAATTTCCTGAAAAGATCGTTATTGGAGCAGATACTATTGTTGTCTTGGATGGAGAAATTCTCGGCAAACCGGTAGATGAAAATAATGCTGTAGATATGCTCAGGAAACTTTCTGGTCAGACACATTCAGTCTTCACCGGTGTCTCCCTTATTCAATTGTCGCAGGAAGCTGAGATAAGCTTTTGTGAAACAACGGAGGTTACCTTTTTTAAACTATCGGAAAAACAGATAGATTCCTACGTTCGGAGCAATCCACCGCTAGATAAAGCCGGAGGTTACGGGATTCAAGATTGGGAAGCACGTTTCGTGAAATCTTTCTCAGGATGTCATGATAATGTAGTCGGTTTTCCCACAAAAAAATTCAAGGAAGTGCTTACTGAGCCACGCTTTAAAGAATCATTTGACGTCGATAATTGGTTTGGAAAGGAGTGGGAATCAGCGTAAAATCGTTCCCCAAAAACAAGAAAACACATTATGACATTTTACGGTGATCTGAAAAAAATACGACGCGAGAAAGAGATTGATCTCGGGGAAGTAGCCAACCGGACTAAGATCAATCAGGCTTATCTAGAGTCTATTGAGAAGGGTGATTACACCTTTTTACCTCATGTTTATGTCAGACTATTTCTAAGAGCATATACTGTAGAAATCGGTGCTGATCCTGATGAAGCTGTGAACCAGTTGGAGATTTATCTGGATAAAGAACAAATTTCCCCTCCTGAGCAACTTTCCATCGATGATACAATGGGAGATGACCATTTAAAAGACTATCAGGAGCCGAGCAAATCTCCTCTACAATCTCGCTATGACATTATTAAAGTTGTGATACTTGTAGCTGTGTTTATCTTTGCCATCTATATCATCAAACAGATTACTTCTAACGATGATCCAGATGTTGAAATTCCTTCCTTATCGAACAGACAACTTGAAGAGCAAACTTCTACGCCTGAAGAAGCTGGCAGTGATGAATATCAAGTAAAGGATGAAACTTCCGACGAGTTATCTGGCGATAAAGCCACAGAAAGCAGCACCCCCAGTACAACTCCAACCGAGTAGTTCCCCCTCTTAAACAAGGGGAAATCCCTTCCGAATCAGCAGTTGTTTCAACTATTCCTTGAATAAAATGTAAAATTTCTCTTGACATTTGTGGGTTAGAGGATTAACATTATGGGTGAGAGTGGGGAATTATCCCATGCTCTTCTTCGAGAATATGATTTCAGAAAACACATTTACCGGCGAGTACCTTTATTCTTTGGACGACAAAGGACGAGTCAATATTCCTGCCAAGTTCAGGTCGTCACTCTCCCCTGACAACGATTCTACCTTTATCACGACGAAAGGGATGGATTCATGCATTGTGGCCTATCCATCTTCAGAATGGCGGAAAGTTGAAGAAGGCCTTCGCAAGCTTTCATCTGCTTCTCGCATCTATCGTTCTTTCATTAGATCTACCGTCCGCTATGCCACCCCCGCAAAAATGGATAAGCAGGGACGAATTCAAATCTCCCCTGCCTTGCGGGACTTTGCGGGGTTGGATGGCGACGTGGTGATCATTGGAGTGGTCAATAAAATAGAAATCTGGGATCCAGTAAAACTCAAGGAGATGGAAGCTGAGATGCCGGAAACTGATCAGGAAGAATTTGACAACCTAGCCGATAAAATCATTCTCTAACATTGGCATCAAAATGGTCTTCAGACAAACTTACACACACACCCGTTCTACTCAAGGAAACAATCGATTACTTGAATATCAAGCGGGACGGTGTTTATTTGGACGGAACTGTGGGGTTGGGCGGTCATGCTGCAGCAATCCTCTCGCTCCTTTCGGAAAACGGGGCACTTGTAGGGCTTGACTTGGATGAGGAGGCACTCACCCGCTGTAAAGAATCTATCGGCGCTGCCTCCAATTGTCATCTCATCTCCGGTACATTTTCAGAAATACCCACTATACTCGATACTCTTAAACTCAGTCAGATTGACGGGCTCTTGCTTGATCTGGGGCTTTCCTCTCTTCAGCTTGACACTCCTGAACGTGGCTTTTCTTATAGATTCGACGGCCCACTTCACATGGGGTTCAGCATGACATCCAGCATCACAGCCAATGAAATTATTAATACCTGGCCAGAATATGATTTGCGTATTCTTATAAAAAAATATGGCGAAGATCCTATGGCCGTTTCAGTCGCGAAAGCAATCGTTAAACAACGTTCCAAATCAGATATAAACACTACTACAGAATTGCGCAAGGTTATCTCTACTATTGTACCACCTCGTTACTTAAACAAATCACTTTCAAGAATTTTTCAAGCTCTACGCATTTCTGTAAACAGTGAACTGGAAGCGTTGGCGGAGGTGCTGAAAAATTTTATCAATTATCTAAAACCGGGAGGAAGAATGGTGACCATATCTTACCACTCTCTCGAAGATAGAATAGTCAAGCAAGCATTTCGTGAACATGCAAGAAACTGCATCTGTCCGCCGAAATTGCCAATTTGCCAATGTAATCAAAAAGCTTCTCTGCAGATACTTACTCCACATCCGATAATTCCATCTGAAGAAGAGATCAATGCAAATTCACGCTCGAGGAGCGCAAAACTTAGAGCAGTTGAAAGAATATGAGCCGACTTCATAGAAAAAGACATAGAAAAACACGGAGAAACCGGCAGGATTTTATCAATTCCCTGCTCTTTTTTGTTATTTCAGTCCTCTTCATATCGGGTTTTTTGACTTACCTGTGGATTTACAATGAAATCAATCTGACCGTAAGAGATATTGTTAAGCTCGAACAGATTCATGAAAACCTACTCACAGAAAACAGAGCACTGGATAATACTAATGCTGCCCTTAGCCGTTCTGATAGAATTGCTTCTGTCGCCCGAGATAAATTAGGAATGATCTCACCTGAGCCGGAAACATTGGTAGTATATGTCGATCCTGAGATTCTTGCCAAGTTGGATGTACCGAATGACTAAATCCTTTCTAAAATTCCGGACGCGTATCCTGTTCCTATCCAGCTTTGTTGTCTTACTCTGGGCAGGACTCGCCATGCGTTATCTCTATATCCAAGTTTTCAGGAGCAATAATTTTAGTGAGATTGTAAGAATTCAAGGCGAGGAAAAGATCCTTCTCCCTGCAATTAGAGGTACAATTCACGATCGAAAATATCGCCCGTTGGCTGAAAATGTCATCCACTACGATTTTGCCATCCATCCTAATCGGATAGAGAATCGTGATTTGATAGTATCTACATTCTCTAGTGTCACGGGGAGAAGTAAAGAATACTACGAGAACCGGCTTGATTCTGAAAAAACTTATGAATTTCTTGAACGGAATCTCAAACATGATGAAAGCAAACCTCTTCTCGCACTAGAAGACAAAGGATTAGTAACTCACAAACACAGTTCGCGGATCTATCCTCATGGACATATTGCCTCTCAAATTATTGGATTCACTAACATTGATGGAAAAGGTCTTGAAGGACTTGAGCGGCAATACGATGTTGGGTTGATGGGAAAAACCGGGTGGACCATATTAGAAACAGATGGTCATGGTAAATCTCGAAAAAACCAAGCTTATCCTATTCAGAAACCAATTGATGGAAATAATCTAGTACTTACCATTGACGCTGAATATCAAGCGATCCTACAAGACGAATTAGAACGTTCAATAGTTTCCACAGATGCCGTTGGAGGGATGGGAATTATTCTGGAACCATTTTCAGGTAAAATCCTTGCTATGTCTTCTCTACCTGATTATGACTCAAATTCTCCTTCACTGTACCAAAGGGAATTTATTCGGAATCGCGTTATTACTGACCAGTATGAACCAGGTTCAACATTTAAAATTGTCCCGGCTATGGCGGCAATTCACACCGGGAAAGTGAGCCTGGTAGAAGAATTTAATTGCGAGAATGGCAGTTATGATTTTCGAGGGACTACAATTAAAGATTGGAGTGATTTCAGCTTACTTACTTTTCCTCAAATTATTGAAAATTCAAGCAATGTAGGAGTAATTAAAATTGCAGAACGCGTCGGCGCAAAAGATCTCTACCGTTTTGCTCGAAAATTTGGTTTTGGATCTGAATCAGGCATCTCTTTTCCCGGGGAAGCCAAGGGTCGTCTTAGAACAGTCGATGAGTGGAGCAGAATCTCTATAACACAATTTCCTTTAGGTCACGAAGTTTCCGTCACCACTCTCCAAATAGCACTTGCATACGCCGCAATTGCTAATGGCGGATATCTTATGAAGCCCATCATTGTGGAGAAAATCCTAAATGCTGAAGGACAAGTGATTCATCATGAAAAGCCTCAGATAGTACGGAAGATTTCTTCAATAGAGAATATTGCAAGTCTAAAATCTATGTTACAACTAGCCGTAGAGAGCGGAACGGGAACAAGTGCTTATCTGGCAGGTTGGAATGTTGCAGGAAAGACTGGAACAGCTCAGAAGTTTATTAATGGAGAATACTCTAAATTGAAGTTCATTTCCTCTTTTGCAGGTTTCTTTCCGGCAGATGACCCTCAGTTAGTTGGTGTCTTTGTATTGGATGAACCTAGGAAAGGTCAACATTGGGGAGGACTATCCGCTGCTCCCATATTCAGAAATGTCATGAAAAGAATCATTTACCAGGATGATGAAATTTTGGTGCATAAACCTAGGCTTAAGAGTCGTCCGGCTCCAATTCCCGAAAGACCTCCAGCTGTCTTACTTGCTGGAATAAAGGAAAATGCTCCAGTTACTTTAATGACCGTTGCTGTTGAAACATTCAATCCCGGAATTACTGTCCCCAATCTGCGGGGAATGAGCCTTCGCAGCGCTATCGCTACGGTCAAAAAGTTTGGATTAACTCCGAGAGTGGAAGGTTCCGGAGCAGTTGTTTATCAGTGGCCTATAGCGGGGACTGAAGTATCTCCCGGGTCCACATGCTCAATCAAATTAAACTGATGGAAAAACTAACCTCAATACTAAATGGAGTGGACTTAATCTCAGACATTCCTATCGATGTCCCTATTCAGTCCATCTGTGCTGATTCCCGCCGAGTTTGGCCCGGATCGATATTTGTTGCCATTCATGGCACTCAGCAGGACGGTACCAAATTCATCCCGGAAGCGCTGGCGAAAGGTGCAACTGCAGTCGTTTCAAATGGCGATAGAATTGATGCGGAAGTGACGTCTAACTCTCCATTGATTCGTGTTCAGGACCCCAGGCAAGCGCTATCACAGATGGCAGCGAATTACTACGATAATCCATCAGCGGTCATGACCGTCATAGGAGTTACCGGAACAAATGGTAAAACCACCACATGCCATATTCTGTATGACATTCTGGAAACTTATGGATTGAAGGTGGGAATCATGGGTACGCTCGGCGCCAAGTCTCAAGGGATGGAGGCTTCTACCTCTCTCACCACACCAGATAGCTTAGAACTTCAGCGACTGCTGAGTCTCTTTCGTGATGGGGGTGTCACCCATGTAATCATGGAAGTATCTTCGCACTCCCTGGAAATGCAGCGGGTGAGCAATGTTCTGTTTGACTACGCTGTTTTCACCAATCTAACTCAAGACCATCTCGACTTTCATGTTACGATGGAAAACTATTTCCAGGCTAAATCAAAACTCTTTTCCATGGTGAACAGTGAAGGAAAGACAATACTTAATTCCGCTGATCCGTGGGCCGAAGAGTTACGGAAGTTCTGCTCCTCCCCTGTCGTCAGTTGTGCAATTGAAGGGGATGAGGATGTGCATTTCGAGGAGTGGGGAATGTCCCGCGATGGCATCACCGGAACAATTGTACTGGGAGACAGAAAGATTTCAGTGAACTCAGCTCTTCTTGGTGTCCACAATCTCGAAAATATCCTCTCAGCAGCAGCAACCGCTTGGAGTATTGGAATTCCGTTGGAAGCCATTGAAGCCGGAATAACTGCCTGTAGTTCGATTCCGGGGAGAATGGAGCAATTCACAACCCGAAATGGCGCCACAGTTGTAGTGGATTATGCTCATACGCCAGATGCTTATGAAAAATTGTTCACTTCACTTAAATCACTTTTAACAGACGGCGGAAAATTATGGGTGATATTCGGCTGCGGCGGCGATAGGGATCATGATAAACGTCCGTTGATGGCAGAAAAAGCGGAAGCGTATGCTGATAAAATCTTTGTCGTACCGGATAATCCACGGATGGAATCACAGGAAAATATCAATATGGAGATTGAATCAGGATTCAGTCAGAAAAAACATGAAATCCTTAAAAGTCGCACCAGTGCCATTGTTGATGTAATTACTCAGATGGATTCTAACGATATACTGGCTGTGGTAGGCAAAGGACGTGCCAATTTTGAAATCGTGGGAACAGAGCACATCCCGTATTCTGATGTGGATACAGTCCTGAAAGCGATAGATGAGAATTGACCTTCCTGAACCAGAAGCGTTTAAACGAATGATCTCAGAAATGACAAAACAAGAGATAACAGTTGAAATAACTGGCATCGGTTTAGATAGTCGCGAAATCCACCCCGGTGATCTGTTTGTAGCTCTATCAGGTGAGAATATGAATGGACACGATTTTCTCGGTCAAGCGAAAGAAAATGGTGCTGTTGCTGCTGTAGTATTAAATAATCGGGATAATGTAAATCTTCCGCAAATTGAGGTTGAAGAGCCTGAAATACTCGTCGGGATGCTTGCCGCAAAATGGCGAACTAACTTTTCCCTGCCAGTCATTGGGATAACAGGCAGTAACGGCAAGACAACAACCAAAGATTTACTGATGCATATATTTTCCGCATCTCATACTGTACACGGGACTCGCGGTAATTACAACACTCACCTCGGATTGCCTCTCACCTTACTCGAGCTTACCTCGCACCATACCTTCTCAATCCTCGAAATGGGCGCTAATAGAACGGGCGATATTGAATACCTAAGCAATCTGTCACTACCTCGGTACGGATTAATAACCAATATCGCTCGTGCCCACCTCCAGAGTTTTGGGAGTATTGAAGAGATCGCTCGAACAAAAGGTGAGCTTTTCGCCTCTCTTCCTGAAAAGGGTACAGCATTTATTAACATGGATGACAACTACATTCAGGAACTTGATACACCGGCCAAAAAGGTTACATACGGTTTTAATCCGGACTGTGATTTTGCTGCTGACCTCCATCGAGATAATGATGGTCTTCTAACCATCATTATCAATGGTGAGGAAATAACTCTCAATTCATGTGACGAATCTTTCGCAAAAAACAGTCTCGCCGCTGCAACTGTTTCTATCACCCAAGGAATTTCGTGGGAATTATTTCAAGAATCAATATTAACTATTCAGCCGACTAAGGGGAGATGCGAAGTAACAACTCGTGATGGTATCACTGTGATTGATGATAGTTATAACGCCAATCTTGCATCAGCTATTGCAGCGGTAGACTTGCTCTTAAGTCTGCCAGTAAAAGGTCGGAGAGTAATCGTTTTTGGGGATATGCTTGAACTGGGAGAAATATCTTCATCGGATCATGAAGAATTTGGCAACAAATGTGCTAGAATTGGATGCGATCTGCTTCTCTGTTACGGTCAAGAAAGTGAAGTTACAGCCGATGCAGCACGGGGTAAAATAGATGCCCGCAGTTATTCTGATAAAAGTGAATTGGCTTCAGTTTTGAAAGCTTTTTTAAATCCGGGTGATGCGGTCCTTTTTAAAGGATCACGAGGAATGGCGATAGATACCATTATAACCGAGGTTTTTAAAGAGTAGTGCTGTACCATCTTCTCTATCCGCTGCACACGAAAATTTCCGGATTTAATCTGTTCCAATACATAACGTTCCGCTCTGCTATGGCAGCATTGACTGCGCTACTTATTAGTTTTATCATCGGCCCTCGAATCATTCGATTTCTGCACAAAAAACATATCGGAGAAGAAATAAAAAGTTTGGGACCGGAGTCCCATATCTCGAAGAAGGGTACGCCAACAATGGGGGGAATCATTATCCTCGCGGCGGTGATTCTCCCCACTATCCTTTGGGCTAATTTGACCAATCCATACATCCTGCTGATCTTAACTGCTACACTGTGGATGGGGTTCATCGGATTTATCGATGACTACCTGAAAAATATCCGCAAAAGTGAAAAGGGGTTGATAGCACGATATAAGTTAACTGGTCAAATTATTCTTGGGATTTTCCTGACCGCAATAATCCTCACGAGCCAGGATATTCAGATCTTCCAATGGTTTACACCGGCGGAAGGTGATCCTATAAAGAATTCGTTAGAAGCGACGATCACTACTGTGCCATTCATGAAGGAATCTGTGCTTGATTTCCAGCATTGGTTACCTTATGCACTGTTCGTTATTTTTGTAATAACCGCCACCTCCAACTCGGTGAATCTTTCTGATGGATTGGATGGATTAGCTTCAGGTCTTATCGCCATTGCTGCATTTGTTTTCGCCGGGATTGCATACATCTCAGGCCGGGCAGATTTCAGCAGATATCTCAACATTCTTTATCTGCCCGGTGCCGGGGAATTGACCATATTCTGTGTCGCTTTAGTAGGCGCAGCACTAGGATTCCTTTGGTTCAATTCCCGTCCAGCAGAAGTTTTTATGGGAGATACCGGATCTCTCGCTATGGGAGCAGCCATCGGTGGTGTAGCAGTTTTGCTGAAGAAAGAGTTCCTCCTCCCTTTCGCCGCGGCAATCTTCATCATCGAGTCCGTTTCAGTAATTCTGCAAGTTCAATATTTTCGATTCACCAAACGTAAGTATGGAAAAGGTAAACGGCTGTTCCTTATGGCTCCGCTGCATCATCATTATGAACTAAAGGGATGGGCGGAAAGCAAAGTAGTGGTTCGATTCTGGATACTCGGAATTTTATTCGCGTTGATGACATTAAGCACATTCAAAATACGATGACAAACTGGGTGGACAGACCCACTCGGGACTTAAGCAATAAAAACGTAACCGTTGTGGGAGGTGCTCGAAGCGGAATGGCGGTTTGCCGTCTTCTAGCTGAAGTGAAAGCTACAGCTTTTCTTACAGATCAGAAGGAGCCGGTTAACTGGACAGAAAAAAAACAAGAATTGTCTCAACTCGGAATTGAGTACGAAATCGACGGACATACAGAAAAATCATTGGAGGCTGATCTCATTGTCGTCAGCCCCGGAGTCCCACTGGATGCGGAAATCCTGACCCAAGCCGGTGAGAAAGACATTCCAGTTGTATCGGAAGTGGAATTGGCAAGCTGGTTCACAAACCTGCCAATTGCCGCTGTAACTGGATCCAACGGAAAAACAACAACCACTACTATGCTCGCAGAAATGTGTCGTTACGGAGGGTACGAGACCTTTCTCGCCGGTAATATTGGATTCCCTTTTTCAGATGCCGTCAGATCCATCATCGGTAATGAGCCAAAAAACGGACTGCACGTGCTGGAAGTCAGCAGCTTTCAGATGGAGCACATTCGTCACTTCAAGCCCAAGGTGGCTGTACTGTTGAACTTGACAGCTGATCACTTGGATCGTTATACAGACATGGATGCTTACGCCCGAGCAAAAATGAACATCCTCAATAAAATGACAGAAAACGATCAAGTGGTCTATAATGAAGATGATCCCGGACTCAAGCCTTATCTAGAGACTTCTGCACAATTAATCCCATTCTCACTCTCAACTGTTCCAAATGCTCTCTTCACAGTAAATGAAACGAAAATCTATGACGCAACAGATGAAATCTTGATTTACCTCAAGGATGTCTCACTCCGGGGGAAACACAATTTATCTAACTTCCTCGCAGCTGCAACAGCCAGCAATTTGCTGAATATCGATTCCAATTCTATTGGTAAAGTTATGAGCTCCTTCCCCGGTGTAGAACATCGAATTGAATTCGTAGATAATCTTGAGGGAGTAGAATTCTACAACGATTCCAAGGCGACGAATGTGGAATCAGTTGAAGTGGCGCTAAAATCTTTTGACAATCCGCTTTTAGTCATAATGGGTGGACTCGATAAAGGGGGGGATTTCAGACAGTTGATACCGTTTATGAAGTCGAATGTAAAGAAGATCGTACTCGTTGGAAAAGCGGCGGGAATAATTGCTGAAGCATTTTCAGGAGTCGTTCCAACCCAAAATGCCAGAGATATTTATTCAGCAGTGAAAATTGCCTTCCAGTTGGCTCAATCCGGAGATGTGGTGCTCCTCTCACCCGGATGCGCAAGTTTTGATCAGTTTGAGAATTTTGAGGAACGAGGTAAGGCATTCAAAGCTGCAATTGCCAATCTGAAGAGGACAGCATCATGAGTGTCATAGTCTCTTCAAAAAAATATGACCGCCCTCTACTTCTTTTAACAGTACTGCTTCTGATCATTGGAACGATAATGGTTTTTAGCGCAAGTACAAATATTTCAATGGAAAAATATGGTAATGGAACACATTATTTCTGGAAGCACGCTTTTAGAGTCTTAGCTGGATTAGCTGCCTTGTTTGGCGCTATGTTTATGGATTACCGCCTTTTAAGGAGAGCAGCCGTACCTCTCATTATCGGTGCAATTGTGCTGTTAATCATCACAAAACTATCATATGTCTTAAGGGGTATTGATGCACCGGCTCGGTGGCTGAGACTGGGATCGTTTTCTCTGCAAACTTCTGACATTGCACGATTTGCTGTAATTGTCTATCTCGCCGCATATATTGACCGGAAGCGGAATCAACTCAGCAGCTTCACCAATGGATTTCTCCCTCCTATTATATTAATTGGAATCATCATGGCATTGGTCATTATTCAGCCTGACTTCAGTACTGCATTAGTGATTGGTGTTATTACTTTTATTATGCTCTTTTTAGGAGGCGCCAAGGCCTCTCATCTCGCTGGTATTGTCCTTGTAGCTAGTGCAATCTTGATTCCCGTATTATTCCTTGCTGAATACAGAGTTTACAGATTGACTTCCTTTGGAGATTTCTCCACCAGCTTGGTTGGAAAGAACTACCAGCTTCAGCAGTCATTGATTGCTCTGGGGAATGGCGGTATTACCGGTGTTGGACTGGGAGAAAGTATCGGGAAGAATCTCTTCCTCCCTGCTCCACACACTGATTTCATCCTCTCCATCATCGGTGAAGAGCTCGGTTTTCTAGGTGTCTTTGTGGTTATTACGCTGTTCTTGGTACTTTTTCAACGAGTCATCACGATTTCAAAAGGGTGTACAGATGTTTTTGGCATCCTACTAGGACTAGGCTTCTCAGTAAAAATTATTCTTTACGCGTTCATTAATGCAGCTGTGGCTTCCGGTCTGCTGCCAACTACCGGATTACCTGTTCCATTCATAAGCTTCGGCGGTACAGGGTTGGTTATCAATTTAATGACAATAGGTATTTTGCTGAATATTTCCATGGCGAAGCGTAGAGCCAGACCCCCAAAATCATCAAGGATTCTCTTTGCAAGATAGACAATTAAAAGTGATTATCGCAGGAGGAGGAACGGGAGGTCATCTCTTCCCTGCCTTTGCCATTGCCGACGCTCTGAAAGAACGAGAAGAAGGAGCTGAAATTCATTTTGTAGGCTCAAAACACGGCGTGGAACTTCGTCATTTTGAAAAGCGGGAAGAAGTCCATACTCTCCTGAACATTCGCGGATTTCAGCGTGGCACATCACTGCAGGCAGTCGGCAGAAACATCCTGTTCCCCTTTCGCTTTTTGTCGTCTCTCATCCGCTCCAGAAAGCTAATGCAAAGATTCAATCCCGATGTAGTCGTGGGAACAGGCGGTTACGCCAGTGGATTGCCTCTACTGACTGCAATAAAAAAAGATATCCCAACTCTTATCCACGAGCAAAATTCTTATCCCGGCTTTACTACCCGATGGTTGGCAGATCGAGTTGATTCTGTCTGCATCAGTTATAAAGACTCCGAGCGTTATTTTAAAAAAAAAAGTGCATTCTCACCGGAAATCCTGTCAGACAGGAGATTTTGAATATGTCACGTGAGAATGCCAGGGAAATTCTTGGGTTCAGTAGTGACAAACCCGTCGTTGCCGTCATTGGAGGAAGTCAAGGTTCACGTGCCATCAACGATGCATTTAGAGAAGCACTACCGCTGCTGCGGGAGAATCAGGATATCCACATCTTCTGGCAGACCGGTCAATACCAATACGAAGCTTTGCGGGATTTTGCCCAAGACAACATCACAATTGTTCCATTCACCGACAAAATGGGAGCCGTTTATTCAGCCGCAGATCTCATTATTTCCAGAGCCGGAGCGATGACATTGTCAGAAATCACAGCTTGCGGTAAGCCGTCGCTTCTCATCCCATTCCCCGGTGCCGCGGCTGATCATCAGACAAAAAATGCTGAATCCCTGGCGGAAAAAGGTGCTGCAAAAGTTATCCCAGAAGTTGAGTTGACGTCCGACAAGCTCGCCGAAGAGACTGGTCGTCTTCTCGCGGATGCGGAACTTCTTGGTAAAATGGCAAATGCGGCTAGTGATGCAGCGATATTGGACGCTGCCGATCAGATTGCAAATGAAATCATAAGGTTAGCCCAAGCATGATGTTTGGCAAAGTCAAAAATGTCTTTTTCGTTGGTATTGGCGGTATCGGCATGAGCGGAATCGCAGAACTGCTGCTCAATTCAGGATTCGGAGTAGCCGGTTCCGACTTGGCTCCATCAAAGATCACTGATAATCTGGCCCAACGGGGAGCAGTTATTTACAGCGGTCATGCTGCTGAGAATCTTGGAGAAGCTGATGTGCTCGTTTACTCCTCTGCCGTGAATAAGGAAAATCCTGAGGTCATAGAAGCAAGAAATCGGAATATCCCTGTGATCTCCCGGGCAGAAATGCTGGCAGAGCTGCTTAAACTTAAACCGACTTCAATAGCTGTGGGCGGAACCCACGGAAAAACAACTACGACTTCTCTCCTTGGCACTGTTTTGACGGAAGCTGGGCTTGACCCTACTCTCGTCGTAGGCGGCATAGTTAAGAGTCTCAATGTGAACGCAGTTTTGGGGAAAGGTGACATTATCGTGGCGGAAGCAGATGAATTCGACCGGAGTTTTTTGCACTTGACACCCACTTACGCTATTATCACAACCGTTGATCACGATCACATGGAGTGTTACGAAGATGAGAATGACCTCATCCACTCTTTCGCACAATTCGCAAACGCTGTCCCCTTTTACGGGGCCGTTTCAGTCTGCATGGATGATCCGCTGATTAAAAAAGTGATTCCTCTGATTTCTCGTCCTTTGCTGACAAGCGGTCTTTCAGATGATGCAGATTTCACTGTAAATAACATACGATATGAGGAAGTATCTACCACATTTGACGTTCTGCAAAACGGAACGATTTTAGGAACTATTACTCTGCAAATTCCCGGACAGCACAATGTGACGAACGCTTTAACAGTTATAGCACTATGTCTGGAAATAGGAATGCAGATGGATGTAATTGCTAAAGGAATGAATTCTTTTACGGGTGTACGGCGGAGGTTTGAGATAAAGGGTGTTTTCGATGAAATAATGGTTGTTGATGATTATGCTCACCATCCAACTGAAGTAAGTGCCACATTGAAAGCCGTTCGCGAAGGTTGGAACCGACGAATCATAGCAGTTTTTCAACCTCACCTTTTCTCACGAACTCGGGATTTTTATCATGAGTTCGCCTCTGTTCTCACCATGGCCGATTGCATCGTTATTACCGATATTTATCCAGCCAGGGAAAAACCGATTGATGGAATCACTGGAAAACTAATCGCAGACAAAGCAGCATCCCTTGGGCACGATGAAATTCATTGGATTCCAGATAAAACTGAGATTCCTATCACACTTCAAGAGATTGCCAAATCCGGAGATATTATAATCACTATGGGCGCAGGCGATATCTGGAAAATGGGTGATGAGTTTATAACACTAATGGGACAGGAAACTGTAACGGCTTAATGTGTCTAAATCAGACAAAATCGATGCAGCAGAAAAATTGGAGGGGATCATGAATGGTGAATTATTAATGCATGAGCCGATGGCAAAACATACGACCTATGGAATTGGCGGACCGGCACTGGCTTATTTTCACCCTGCCAATGTAGATGATCTCGTTGTCATTTTAAAAACAGCAGATGAAAAATCAATTCCAATCTTCTTCGCAGGATCTGGTTCCAACTTACTGGTGAGCGATGATGGTTTTGATGGTTTTGTTATCAGTTTGGCCAAATATTTTCGAAAGTTAGAATTCAATGATAAACACGTTCTGGTAGAGAGTGGTGTCATGATGGGGCGTCTAGTTAAGGAGTGTATCAGCCGGAATTTATCCGGAGTAGAAAGCCTCATAGGTGTTCCCGGAACAGTTGGTGGAGCCATAAGGATGAATGCGGGGGCATATGGCCATGAAATTTCAAAATCACTCGATAAACTCAAAGTAGTGACTATGACTGGGGATCTGAAAGAATATGGCAGTGATGAAATAGACTTCGACTACAGATATTCATCTTTGCAGGATAATGAAATCCTGGTCTCTGCTACATTCGAATTCCAGGAAGGAAAACGAGAAAAGATTCAAGAATTGAGGAGCCTGGCAAGTAAGAGCAGGAAAAATTCTCAACCTCTAAAGTTCAGATCCGCCGGTAGTGTGTTTAAGAATCCAACAGGTGGTAACTCTGCAGGATATTACATTGACCAAGCAGGATTAAAAGGAACCCGTTCAGGAAATGCTGAAATTTCTACAAAACATGCGA
>JYMV01048840.1_pt1 | contig 22588 bp, 21 predicted proteins | sample 338911 | NCBI WGS metagenome assembly JYMV01 (sample SAMN03354496, study PRJNA234377) | hydrothermal vent metagenome | biome: Deep sea; feature: Hydrothermal plumes at the Eastern Lau Spreading Center, Western Pacific Ocean; material: Seawater | place: Tonga | collected 2009 | depth 2000 m m
TTAATTTTTAATTTTACTGTCATTATTCCTCCAACACAATTAATCAAATAATACAGGAAAATAACAGTTAATCAAGAAAACAAATAGAGTCAATGGATTTCAACAGTGATTCTGGATCTATAGTTTTTAAGGCACCTCTTAATAAGTTCGTTTACCAAAATACAAAGTTTGATAAAAATTTAAAAGAATTATTAATGTTAGAGTTTAAATCGTTAAGTTGTGATTATAATTACTGTTATTTCTCTGATTGAGTTGACATTTTTATTATAGTTTGAGATAATCGCTATGGGTTAAAGGGGAAAAATACTAAATGAGCGAATCAAGAAAGCTCGATCAATTCTATACGAAAAGATCGGTAGCTGAATACTGTTACAAAATCTTATCTGAAAAGTTTTACTTAAATAATTATCTCTTATTAGAGCCAAGTGCAGGCTCTGGTAGTTTTTCTGATTTGTTTCATAAAAACTCTATTGCTTATGATTTGGATCCCAAGACTCCTTCTATTTTGAAGCAAGATTTCTTGCTACTTGAAACAAAAGAATTAAGTCAGAGAAATGTTTTTGTTGTTGGTAACCCTCCTTTTGGCAAGAACTCTTCTTTAGCAATGAAATTTTTCAATAAATCTGCTGAGTTTGCAAATTATATAGCATTTATCCTTCCAAAGACGTTTAAAAAAGAAAGTGTTGTCAATAAGTTAAACGAATACTTTCATCTTGTCGAAGAAATTGACCTTCCTGAAAATAGCTTTGTTTTCAATGATGAAGATTATAACGTTCCCTGTGTATTTCAAGTTTGGGTAAAAAAATCAGTAAAAAGAGAAAAAGTGATATCCAGAAAAGAATCGGATCTATTTAAATTTGTAAAAAAAGATGATGCAGATTTTGCGATAAGAAGGGTCGGTGGTTTAGCAGGAAAAGTTATAGAAAATTTTGAAAATTATAAAGAGCCTTCTCATTACTACATTAAAGTAAATGAAAGGAAAATATCGAAGCAGGATTTAATAAAGAAAATACAATCCATTTATCCTGAGCTTCAAAAACTAGCCAAATACAGTGCTGGAAATCCATCGTTGTCAAAGGGCGAATTAATAAAAGAGTTGGAGAAATAAAATGGCAGAGTCACAAAAACATGGTTTTGAAATTGAAAAAGATGTGATAGAAAATAAGATTCCTTTGGTTTATCAAATTGTCAAAGATGAGTTTATTTACAATTCAAAATGGGATTTTCCACCATTGTCAGTTAAAACATTTAAATTTGAGTCGGGTATTTTAGAGTTTGGGTCAATAGAAAGAATCTTCAGGAGCACAGATGATTTTATACTGGTTTTATGTGGCCACAAGCAAAATGGTGAGTTTAAAGAAATTCTTTTTTCAGATGCTGTTTATGTTAGTAATAAAGTATTTAAAGAATTAAAAGGTGATTTAACGCTTGAAGATATTTACTATCTAAATCAAACGTTAAGAACATTTGGCTCTGGAAAGCACCAAGAAGCAAGGGAATGGGCAAAGCAAGCAAAAGAAAAGTATAATCATAAAACATCCTTTGATATTCGATTTAAAATTGATTCAAAAAATCAAAGACGTATCCAATGTGCATTAAAAATAGAAGAGTTGTATAAGATGCTTGATAAGGATATCAATGAAGTGAATAGGTTAAATTTAAATAATGTGAAGTCAAGCAAGCGTTTCTAGTTTTTTTAAAATATGTTATAATATAAAAAAACAAAAATAAATTATGAAAAATAGAATACAGATAAAAGAGTTAACAAGAGGCATGCGTGAGGATTTATTTAATATGTATGCGATGTATAAAAATCCGAATGCTAATGAAAATTTGTTTTATCAAAATTACGTTGATGTCGTTGAAGTTGATTTAAATTCAATACCAACTTCTAATTTCTATAAAATGGAAGAGCAGAGCTTAAAAGATTATTTATCTATTTTGACAAAAGAAGAAACAAAATATGGTATGGTTGCTTCTGGAAAGTTAATGGACGGTATGCATAGAGCTACGTCATTAAAAAATGACAAACAAGATAAAATGCTTGCTGTCGATGTATCAAAATATATAAATCTTGAAGAGACAGGGTATATCTGCGATGTAAGCTATAATAAGAAAAATAGTAATAAGTTGAAAATCTAATTCTATTAAATTAAGTTCTTATTTTTAATGTATTTTTGATTTTTGGTTTATAATCTTTTGACAATTGTTCAATCAGTTTTTTAACTTTTTTACCTTCCCTTTTCTCTGCATTTTGAATGGCTTTGTGTTTATCGTTTTCAAATTCAATAAATTTGATAATGTGCTCTGGGTATTTCTTTTTTAAAATTGAAATGGCAGAATCAAGAACTGATTTTCTACAAAAATAAGGATCGGATATGGCCATTCTTTTAGTTGTATTTTCTGGCAATTGAGAAATAGATGTCATATCATCTATTAAGTAGACTCTTTTAAATTTATTCATTATTGTCGTTTTACCTGAGCCGGGAAGGCCGATAATTAAGTAAATAATTTTCATGATAGTTTTTTAATAATGTATTTTTTTAACTTATCATTCATTTTAACATCTTCGATGCCATAGGCGAAAATGTAAAAGTCCATGTTACTAAAATTACCTGACAAAATGTTATTTAAGGTGTTGAAAAAACTTTCTTGGCTTACAACAGAATAAATATTTCTTTTGTAATTTTGTTTTAATTGATAAACAATTGTTGGATTTTTCTGGATCAGATGGAAAAGATTTTTAATATCCGAGTGAGCGTTAAAAGTTGTGTACAAAAGTTTGCCTTCTTGTTTGTTTAGTTGGTTTTTCATCACTCGAATGATTGCTTTTTCTTCTTCGGGATTTTTTTTGCTGTAATATTTATCAATAAAAAGACTTGCAAGACCTCCACCAGTTAAAGCTGCAATGGAAGCAAAAACATAATCAATGCCACTATCCATAACTAAAAAAGTTTCAGCAAAGACAGGGTTTGAAAAAGAGAACATAAAATAAACAAGTTCATTAGAGAAAATGCCACTTAATAAAGCAACAGAAATAATACCTGATCTTTTCTTTGAAATTCTTTCAAGTTTTTTCTTTTTGATGTTTTTAAGCTCTGGAGAGCGAGATAAGCTTTCCTGAAAATTATCTCGAATAAAATCAATAGGTTTGCTCCATTGGAACTCCCAAAACTTATTAATTTTCTTCTCTTCAAAAAGTGTCATTTTGCTACCTCTCTATTTTAACCTTATTATATACTATAATGATCGGTTTTTCAAATAAAAAAGCCTCTTTTATAAAGAGGCTATCTGACACTCCCCATAGCTAAAGCAAGGGGCTTCCTGTCTTTCTAGCTATTTGGTGATTTTTAGAACAAATCAAATCGATAAGCGGCTTGCAAAGAAACCATATCCCAGTACTTATCAGTAGGTTCATCGTCATTGTATTGGCCGGGAAGAATAGACGTGCCCTCAAAGTTAGAGTATTCCATTCTGAACGACCAGTTTGGCGCAGGGTGATATCCGATACCAACAGTGATATCTTTTGTGTATCGTTGATGAGCAGGAATGCCAAAAGGCGATTGAGCAGCATAGTCTTCACCATCACGATCATCAAAGTCATTGTAGGACGCACCATAGCTAATAAACGTATCCCAATGATTATTTAGTTTATAGTGAGCTTGCACATAATACCCTAGACCATAATCATTACCTATAACAGGTGAATTCAGTTCGCTGAAGTCCCATTCGTTGTATTCAACTTCACCAGTCAATGTCAAGTTAGGTGTTGCACCATATTCAAGCGAATACATGGCACGTTGATAACGAGTTGTACCTGAAGATAGAAGCATTGGTATTTTGGTGTCAACATCATAGCCTATATTCGCATAGGAAATTGCTGTTCTAACATTTGCGCTTGGATTCGTGTACATCAAGCGAAAATATCCGGAATCATCGCCACCAAAATTTGCTAAGTCACTAGCACCTTGATAAAGGCTGTTAACTTCTTTATCGCTATCTGAACTTTTAGTGAATCCAGTGTTCCAGTTTAAAGATCCCCATCCATAAATGTGCTCTCCACGAAATTCAACGCCTTTCTGAGAAAATACCGAGTCTCTGAAATTTTCGAAGTAGATGCTTTGTGGAAGGAAAACACGATCTCTTGTAAAGGGAACATCTCGTGTGTCATTATGAAGACCATACGGAAGTTTTACTTTGCCAGCACGAACGCCTAAAGTATGATCAAAATTTTGTAAAAAAATGTAATCAATGAAAGCAAAGTCCAAGTCTGGATGATTTTCACTTTCACCAACACCTTTATAAAGACCTTCTGCCACTAATGACAAGTGGGGTGTAAACTCATAGCGCCCCAAAAGACCTACTTCCATATAGTTTCCACTCACATTATCATCAGTGTTTCCAAAGAAGTTGTTGTCAGAAGTGTGAATAGCGGTGGGTGCAATAAAACCTGTTAAATTCAATTTGTCTTTAATAACATTAAAATCAGTATTGTCTTTCCAGTTTGCTTGTAGTGCCCCTGAAAAAAGACAGGCTGCGATGCTTGATACTAGTAGTGCTTTCTTTTGCATTGTGAACTCCTTAAGTTTCATAGTAAAATCAAAATATTATATAAATTATACAGACATTTTTTTTAAAGTCAATATATTGTTTTTAAATAAAAAATATGAGACGATAACAGAAAACAGGAGGCTTTGTTATGATAAAGGTTGCAATTAACGGTTTTGGTAGAATAGGCAGAAATATAGTCAGAGCTTTGTATGAAAATCCAAATTTTGGTGGGGCAATAGAAATTGTTGCTATTAATGACCTGTCCGATGTAAAAAGTATGGCACATCTTTTGAAGCATGATTCTGTTCATGGTTTCTTTCCTCATGATGTGGAAGTTGAAGGAAATACAATAAAGGTTTCCAAATATCCGATAAAAATTTTTAAAGAAAGAAATCCGGAAGACCTACCATGGAAGGAAATGGATATAGATGTAGTCATGGAATGTACGGGGTTGTTTACAGCGCGTTCAGATGCAGAGAAACATATTAAAGCAGGTGCCAAAAAAGTATTGATTTCCGCACCGGGAAAAGATGTTGATCGAACTGTTGTTTATGGTGTTAATGAATGGTCTCTTAAGAAAGATGATGTTATTGTATCAAATGCTTCTTGTACCACAAATTGTCTGGCAACAATTTTGAAAGTTCTGAATGATAATTTTATTGTGAATAAAGGAACTATGACGACTATTCATTCTTATACAGGTGATCAATCCATGGTTGATACTTATCATAAAGATCTCTACCGTGCGAGAGCGGGTGCTATGTCCATGATTCCAACCACAACAGGTGCAGCAACCGCAATAGGTGATGTGATCCCGGATTTGAAAGGAAAAATGAATGGTTTTGCAATGAGAGTTCCAACACCAAATGTTTCTTTTGTAGACTTGGTTTGTGAGCTAGAAAAAGAGCCGGAAATAGAAAAGATTATTTCAATCATGGAAGATGAGTCTTCTAAAAGAATGAAAGACACTCTGGGGTTTAATTATGAAAAATTAGTCTCTATAGATTTTAATCATTCACCTTTTTCAGCAATTTTTGATGCCAATCAGATATATAAAACAGATAATCTTTATAAGATTACTGCTTGGTATGATAATGAGTGGGGTTTTTCAAATAGAATGTTGGATGTTGCGAAAATAATGGGAGAGAAATAGTACAAGCCGTTTGCCTTATGTGTTGCTAATGACACATAAGGCATTGTTTTATATAATGTAATAAGAATTTTTTTTGGAAAGATATTTTTCCAAGTGTCATAAATAAAAAAAAGAGACAAAACATCATGTTAAGTCTCTTTTTCGTCTTCTAGCCACACTTAAACCAAACGGCTTGGAAATAGTATACTATTTTTTAATTTTTTGTTATAAAATTAATGAAAACCTTGTTTTTTAAAATGTTTTAAAGTAAAATACTGAGACGAACAAGGAGTTTTTAATGATTGAAAAACCTGAATATTTCAGATATGGTGCTAATGAATGGTTCTTTATTTATGATGAAAATGCATATCTTCAAGAGCATCCAGCAATTATCTTAAAGAAAAAAGATGAGGAGCATTATACACATATATTGTGCACTTCATCCTTTTTCAATACATTCAGTGATAATCCATTGGTTCTTTCAAAAATAAAAAAACTTTCTTTTAATAATCGTAAATTTGATAAACGTTTTTTTAAAATTTTGGATGACGCTTATTTTTCTATTTTTTATGATTTTCCTGAGAAAAATGAAGTGATCGGTCATTTTCATGATTCTAAAAATCAAATAATTTATGAAGAAGGTCTTATAAAAAAAATATTGCATTCAAAAAAAATGCCTGCCAAGATTATAAGTAATTCAAGTGTAAAATTTAATAAGAATTATCTTGAGAATTTTGAAAAAGTTGAAATTGGAGATGCTCTGCTTTCTATTGATGAAGTTTCTGAATATTTTAGGGGTGACGATGCATGGGTTTATATAAAAGAAATTTTAAATGAGTATAATCATCCTTGTGTAATAACAACTTATGGAACTTTAAGGTTTCAAGAGCAAGAATTAAATGATGAAGAAAAAATCATGGAGTCAGACATTAATAAGATTTGGAGAGAGTTTGGAAGTCAATATTCATTAGGTAGCATAATCCAGTTTTATATGAAAATAGGTTACAGTTTGTCAGGGTTTTGCGATGTATTTAATTCCCATTTTTATGATTTTGAGGAAGGAACCGGTCAAGAAATTATAAAAAGCCCAAAAGAAATTCGGAAAATGATTAAATAATATTTTAAATTTATTTTTATTTTAAAAATGATACAATAATAATATAAAATAAAAATGTTATCATTATGTCTGATGAACTCGATTATTATGACGAAAGGTTAAAAAACCATGTCGTTCAGGAAATGCCTATTCGCAATAAAGAAACTTTCGAAATTTTAAGAAAAAGATATCCTAACAAAAAACCTTTAAAGCTTTATAGAGGCATAAATTTCAGAACTGAAGAGCAATATATGAATTTTATGCAATCAATTGAAGACAACAAAGGGTACAAAGCTAGAGGAGCTGACAGTTTTTCTGAGGATCAGCGAACGGTTTTAGACTTTGCTCTTACTCAACCAACCTATTTTTTAAATGAAGAATTAATGGTAGCTGAAGATGAGAAGAGACAAAATAAAGAACGACTCTCCGGTTATTGTGGTGTCATCGTTGAAATAGAGGTTCCATCAAATTATGTTGTGGATGTTTCTTCCAGTGGATTTGGTATAGAGGATGAAGCAATTGTAGAGCCTTCCAAAGTATATCCCTGTAAAATAAATCTTGTTGAAAGTTATCGTATGATATGCAATAAAGAGTCTTTTTCTGTAAATGATTTTATAGAGAAAGAGTTTGATGGTAATTTTAATGATGAATTTTTTCAATATGTTTTACATCACCATAAAAATGAATTTAGTGCGCAAAGTCGCCAAAAGCTTTTTAATGATTTGAATTCTTTTTCAATAGAAAACCTCATGGAAAATATGGATGAAGACGATGAGCTTGTTTTCCAGTCAGAGGATTTAATCGTTATTAAAATTGAAGAATTTGTAGGAAGTATTAGAAGTAACAAGACTGAAGAAAGGTATCTTCCATTATTTAACAGAAGATTATTTAAAGAAGCGGAGTCAGGTTACTTTTTAGAAGATGACTATAAAAGATTAACCGAAAAGGCAGAGAAAATATTAAAAGAATTTACAAGCTTCACACTTGAAAATCAAGAAATAAAGTGGAGAGAAAATAATGATTTGGTAAAAGATGTTTCGAAATATTGTTCTGAGTCTGCCATTAGCTATTACAAATCAAATGTCCTTTCAAATAAAGCCGAGGAATATAAAAAACTTGGTGAAGAAGGTGAAAAAATTAACGAACTTTCTGGAGACGACTTTAAAAAAGCTTTAGACGATCATAAAAATAAATTAATGGATTTTTTAAACAATTTGGTTTCAGAAATACCTGAAGACGCCCCACCTTCAAATAAAAATAATCATAGACCTAAATAAAAAGTGTACTTTCCGAATTAAATTTGATATAATTCATAAAATTTAAAGGTTTTTTTATGAATAAAGAAAGCAAAATATTAATGAAAGAATTTTTCAATAGTTCGGAGAGTGACTTTAAAGTTCTGCATCCAGAATTAAGAAATATCAAACCAAGTTTAAGCATTTGTAGAATCGAAGTTGAACGAGATATAGAGGTCAAGAACTTCAATATTCGATTACCAATGATTCTTGATTATATTGATGCTGTTTCCGAGTTAGATTTTAAAAATGGACAATTTATTGAAATAAAAAATGACAGTGATTATTTTTTAAGAGATGATAGAGTCGAAAATTGTCAATTAACAAGAAAAGATTATAAGTTAGGTTTGCACTTTTTGTTAAAAGGTATGGAATTAACAGAAAAAGATGTCATGGTTGATATTTTAAGAGACTATTTAGAAAAAAGCACTCTGTATATTAATGATTGGTATGAAGTTGATGACAATATTTTTGAATGTTTTATGCTTTCATCTAATAAATTAAGAAATTTCGTTGATTTTGCACCTAATCTTTATAAGATGTCACTTGAACTTAAAAACATTAAAGAAAAATTTGAGATTCGAGATAATGGCTCTATTCATGTTTTAAATTGGGAGTCAGTCGTTGAAGAATTCGTTAATAGTTTTTTGAATATTAAATTTTAAATGATTTTTTTTAATTATTTGAAAAATTTGGCGCGACATACGAGGCTCGAACTCGTAACCTGCGGATCGACAGTCCGCTGCTCTGCCAATTGAGCTAATGCCGCTTTATTTTGGTAGCTAGAGCTGAGCTTGAACCAGCATCCCCTCCCTTACGGCGGGAGAATTTTTCCATTTAAACTATCTAGCTATGTAAATTAGAAGCTAAAGTAATTCCTAGTTTGTCTTTTTTAATTTGGTAGCTAAGGCTGGACTCGAACCAGCGACCTTTCCCTTATGAGGGGATTGCTCTAACCACTGAGCTACTTAGCTATGTTTGGTAGTAGCGGCTGGACTCGAACCAGCGACCTTCGCCTTATGAAAGCGATGCTCTAACCTGTTGAGCTACACTACCATTTAAAATTTGGCGCGACATACGAGGATCGAACTCGTGACCTGCGGATAGACAGTCCGCTGCTCTGCCAATTGAGCTAATGCCGCTTAATTTGGTGGATGCCGTAGGAGTCGAACCTACACAGCTTTCGCCACTGGTTTACAGCCAGCTATCCTCGCCACATGGTTAGTGGACATCCATATTTGGTAGCTAAAAGTGGATTCGAACCACTGACCTCTCCCTTATCAGGGGAGTGCTCTAACCAACTGAGCTATTTAGCTATAATTCTCTAATTTTCTAACATTCAATTATATTGAATGTTTTTCTAATTTGGCGCAACATACGAGGCTCGAACTCGTAACCTGCGGATCGACAGTCCGCTGCTCTGCCAATTGAGCTAATGCTGCTTAAATGGTGGATGTGGAAGGAGTCGAACCTCCAAAGCTTTCGCGACCGATTTACAGTCGGCTGAGTTCGCCACATACTCTGGTTGCACATCCATATTTGGTAGCTAAGGCTGGATTCGAACCAGCGACCGCTCCCTTATCAGGGGAGTACTCTTACCACTGAGTTACTTAGCTATAAATTTTAGCATTTAATATAAAATGCTTTTATATTTGGTGGATGGGGTAGGATTCGAACCTACGAAGCTCTCGCGTCAGATTTACAGTCTGATCCCTTTGGCCGCTCGGGAACCCATCCGTATTTCAATTTGGTAGCTGAGAGTGGATTCGAACCACTGACCTCAGAGTTATCAGCTCTGCGTTCTTACCAACTGAACTACTCAGCTATATTTGGTGGTAGCGGAAGGACTTGAACCTTCAACCGTCAGATTATCGGTCTGATGCTCTACCAGTTGAGCTACACTACCGTTTAAATTTGGCGAGCATAATGGGATTCGAACCCACAGCGACGTGATAGACAGTCACGTTCCCTTCCCAGAGGGACTCATGCCCATAAAAAAAGCCTTGAAAGTTAGACCTTCAAGGCTTTCTTGAAGGCTTACCTTTTTTATTTGGTAAGCCTTCTAATGTTTCAAAAAAGCTTACCGAATAATATCGTCCATATAAATGTCATAATCTATGTTAATAATAATGTCGTTCATTTCGTTTTCCTCTTTGTCTCTCATTGTGTAATTACATATTAACCGTTTTAAAATCATTTGTCAACACTTTTTTTCAATATTTTTTTTATTTTTTTAAATTAATTCAATAACTTACATTATTTTAGGATGAGCGGTATCCTGCCACTTTATGACATAAAAAAACCCTTTTAAGGCTGGCCTCAAAAGGGTTTGATTACATCTACCTTAATGAGGCCGTTGCGCATAGAGCAACAACCTCAACGGTGTTGCTCCGCTAGGTATCGTCAATAATATCTATCATAGTGTTTTCTACACAGACACGACAATACCTAGACATTTGATAGTCCATATAATACATATAGTCGATTGTCATGTTGTGTTGCTGTGACATATAAATATTTCCTTAAATGAAATTAATTGAATTACTGTTACAAGTATACCTTGTTATAAACATAGTGTCAATGTTTTTTATGCTCTGGGTATTGATTTTCCGGGTTCTTTCCTTTGGCAGTTGATGCTATATCCAATAATTTCTGGATATCGGCGTCTTTGTTGTCAGAAACTTTAAACTGATCCCATATGTTTAGAGTCGAATCTGAATAATCAATCGTTGCCATGTAAATGGGGCAATCTGCTTTCTGAGCAATGTAATAAAAGCCTTCCTTCCATTTTCCACTTTGTCCACGAGTTCCTTCTGGTGTCACTGCGATTAAAAATTTGTGCTCTCGATGCTCTTTTATAAAGTTTGCCACTTCATCAACCATGTTACCTGATTTGTTTCGGTTTACAGGAATAGCGCCAAAATAAAGCATAATCTTTCCCATGAGACCTTTGCACCAAGAATCTTTTATCAAAAATTTTGCCTTTCTTTTATAAGTCAATACATAATAAAAGCCGTAAAGAAAATCCCAATTGGATGTATGCGGAGATACAACAATAATGCCTGTGTCGTCTGGTTTATGATGTTCGTTAATTTTGATGCCTTTTATTTTCACAAGAGGCCATAAAATTACCTTTAAAATAAACACAAGTATTTTATTATCAATGTAAGTTTTTTCCATATAAATCTCCAGTTAAGTTTAAAAGATTATAACAAAAAAAGATTTCATTTCAAATGTTTTGTTTTATTCAAGTCGTATGTTAAAATATAAATAAAAAGAATGGAATAATTATGTCTAAAACAAAAACACAAACTAAAGAAGAGATTTTATCTGATTTGGGACGAAAGTTTAACAACCAATTTCAAAATAATCATCAGGAAATAGCAGTTCATGAACAAAAAGATCAATCAATAGCTGAAGAAATGGATTTTGATTTAATTCAAGAAAAAACATCAAGAAGAGAAGTGGAGAGCAAAATTCATCAAGCAATGATGAGAAATGCTCATAAAATGAGAAATATGCGTCCTATTGATTTTTCTAAAATTCCTGCTGAGTTTTATGATGACGAAGGCAAAACTATAAATCCAAGTGATCTTGAGCCAACAATACAACCTCCTAATACATTACCGGCAACAATTTCAACTGAAATGAGGGCGGCTGGCACTATGGATGTGAAATGGACAGATACTCGTGACCTTCCCCGTGGACAAGATCGAGATATAAGAGCATTAGCAAATGCTGTTTTTTCTTCATTCAACATTGATAATGAAGCCGAAGTTATGTGTATAAACAGTTTTGCGGACAATGACTTTTTAAATCAACCTCGTGAAGTTAATGCGGTTGCAGGCTTCCTTGAAAAGTATGCTTCAAAACCTCATGAAGGCACAATGACTCAAGATTTTGGTGATGTCATAAAAGGTTATACACCAGAAATAAAACTTTATCATACGCCAAGCATGGCTTATCTATGTGTTTCAGAGCCAGAAGGACAAGGTCTTGAAGGACGTTACATTTATGCATTCAAAAGAAAGCAAGATCATAAGCTTCAAAATAAAATGGATGAAAAAATTGAAAACAACTCAAATAAAAGATTGAAAAACCGTCCATAAGTGTAATATTATAATCATGGGTCGATTATTTTTGATTATTTTATTTACTCTTATAGTGAGTTTTGTTGTTTTTTCATCAAAATACACAATATTTACAATGCCACCTTCAAAAGAAGGTGGTGTTGCTATATCTCTTTTATTGAAAAAAGATAAGATGTCCTTTTTTGAAAGCTCAGACAGCATTTGTTTAAAGAATCAAGGCACCAGTAGTTATTTTTGTCGCGTTTCTGTATTAGAAGAGATACTTGAAAATAAAATCATCATTGCCAAGCTCCCCTATGTTTCTATTTCTTATGATCTATCTCTGCTTTTTAAAGACAAAGAAAAAATAGAAAATAATCTTTCTTTGTCTTCATACGAAGAAGATGCCTTGGAATTGCTGACAGGGGCGCAACAATTAAAAGCCATTATTTTATTTGCAAAAGTCAATAATTATGAAGTGTATGACATGAAAGATTTGATGGATGTTGTAAAAAAAGAAGATTTATCCAAAAAGATTCCTACATTCAAATCCAACGTTTATAATTACTCATTTGGAACACTTTATTTCAAAGATAATTTATCAAAAGAAATATGCATGTCTCTTAAGGAATCTTATAAAGGTGTCATTGTTTACAAGGAGAACGAAATTTCAAAACATAACTTCGGCTGCTACATAAATGATTTTCGCCCAATTTTTTTTTATAATTAATTATTTTTCTTGATTTTTTATTTTAATTTCGTTATTATGAAATCCTTTTTTGGGTAATAAGGGGTTAAAATGGATAAAAAATTTTTCTTAGTAATGATGTTATCATCTTTTCTTTTCGGCTGCTCCACTTACAATCAACCAAAACCAGATTATAATAAGAAAGAAGTCGTTCAAGATAATAAACAAAAGGCATCTGAAAGTTATCAGAGTTCTACTGTTAAAAAGAAAGAAGAAAAAAAAGAAGCTGATTATAATGACATCTTGAATAGATACCAACTTCCAAATGATAGTGGAAGAGCCAGAAAAGATAATGAAAATCTTTCTGTCGGGGAAAAACAAACCATAAAAATAAACGTTCAATAAAGGAAGTATTAATTGTGGATATAAAAGAGAGTAAGCCACTTTGGTGGTCCGTATTTATTTTAATTGCATCAATAATTTATTTGATACCAGAAGCAATATTTAATGCTGAGCTTGTTGAAGTTGCAGGTGGCATTGGTGTTAGTGAAGACGAATTGAAAAATATTGAACTTTTCGGACGTTTTATTAGTGGTATCGGAGTTGGTTTGCTGTTAATAGATCTTCTTATTCCCAAAAGGTTTTTTAATAAAAAATCAAATGTTGCTCTGTTATCTGTTTTAATAATGTCTTTGACTTGGCCAGTCGTTTATTTCGGTCAAAAGAAAGTAATTGATAAATTTATTATTGAAGACTCCACACCCGAACAGCGTCAGCATGCTGTTCTATCAACAGTTATAAAAAACTCATTAATAGAAGAGTCTATATCCATTGAAAGTTTAAATTATGACCCATTAAAAGATCACACAGCAGTTGAAAAAACGTTTTTATCCTTGTTTCCTTCCTTGATCTATTTTAATGACGGTTTTATTGATAAAATTGATTCCAATAAAGAATTAATCGTTCGTAACATGATTAATAACAAGATGACTTCAAATTTTGAAGATTATTATAGTGAGTTTACCTTGTTAAGAGATTCTATAAAATCTGAATATGAGAACTATCGGAAAGCATCCGAAGAATTAAATACATTTATAAGAGAGAAAGTGAAGAATCCGGATGCAACCACAAAACCTTACTGGAATGAGGTTAGAGAGTCTATGTCTTCTGGCTGGAATAGGTATTCTCAAGCTAAAAGAAATTTTGATGCCAGAATAAAATCGAATTCAAAAGAAATTGCGACTAAAATGTATGATTATTTTGATAGGAAAAATAATGCATGTAGTCGTTTGACAGGGTCAAGACTTTCAAGATGCTATAATCAGTATGAGTCTCAATATGAAAAAGAAATTGCAAAATATGGCATACGAAATTTTCCCGATCATAAATGGCTTGTGAAATCAGTTGCTAAAAAACAAGAAAAAAGTCTTGAGCATCGATTGGTTGAAGGTGTGTTTACTTTTGGTTTGTCTTTTGTTCAAGATGGTGTTGAGGCGCTTCAGGAAAAATCACAAGGTCCGCAATATGTTTACAGCTATACAAAAAATCCTGAACACTATCGCAAGATTTTACATGACTTGAAAGTTTCTGACTTTGAAAATCGTTCCGGCTATCCTTATGGTATGAATGTCAATCAATTCAATAGCCACCCCAAAACAAGACAATCCATTGTTTCTAAGATGCGTGAGAAAGGGGTTGTTCTTCCTTCTTCTTGGACGGTTAATGATCGTGATGGTTTTAACAGGGCTGTTATTAAAAAGATAGCTATGGATAGCGAATCGAGATGGAAAAAAGATTTTAAGACAGAAACAAGCATGTCCATGGAGCCGAATTTATCATGGTCAGAATTTAAAGAAAGACCACAAATCAAGTCTAAAATATATGAAAATGTGCCAGAAAAATACAGCACTTACGATATAAATCTTGACTGGAATAATGAAGAGTTCTATAAAAATATTGTCCTGCCCATTGTAAAGCGAGAAACAAAAGATTATTTGGACTTACTTAGCTCTGAGAGAAAGCTTTTTGGCGATGGTGAAAAGTATGAGATAGTTGGTAAAGACGCATTGAGAACGGTCATGGTTCCTCCTATATCAATGGGCATCAGTCTTTTTCTGGTCGTTTTGACCTTGTTGAAAATTCCTTTTAAGATTTATGAATTGACGATAGGAAGAAATAAAAACCATAAGTATTATGTAAAAGGTGGTTATTTTGGAAGTATACTTATTGTATTAATATTACCAAGTTTATGGTCATCCAATCATTTTACAGAAGAAAGCAACGCAATCTCTTATTTCTTTGAAGAAATAAAAGACAATAAAACATCTGTTGGATCTTATTCATTAAAATGGGTTTTAAGTATTCAGCCATTGCTTCAACCTGTAGGAAAGTCATTTGATAATGCTTTAGGTATTGTTGATGGGTTCGAATCAATTAATTCTGTGTTCAAAAATATGGATAAAGGGGCTTTTTCTGACCCTTATGCTAACTCTAAGTATCAACCGTTAACAATAAAAACAGCACCTAATTACGCAAGAGTTCGTGTCATGAATATTGTTCCAAGGTATTATGATGGTATGGTTCTTGAGAAGGGGTCCTATGACATATTGGTAACAGCGGACGGATATAGATCTCAAAGAAAAGAAATTGAGCTGACTGAAGATAATAAGGTCTTTTCATTTTATCTTGAGAAAAAATAGTGTTGGTTATATTTTGATTTAATGTTATAATAATATTATAAAACAAAATAGGTTATAACATGAGAAGATTGAATCAAAACACCTTAGTGGATATCGCAAGACACAGTAACAAAACCTTGAAAATGGCTGATTTTATGGTTCGTGCTGGTTATCCATTTCTGTATGGTGAAATGGCAAGGGTTGGAAGCGAAACGCCAGCTATAGAATCTATAGAAGCTTTTAAAAAAGATATCGACAAAACAGCAACACAAATGGAACAAGTTCATGAGTTGTTGTCAACAGTGGATGAAAATGACACGGTTTTGTATTTAAAAAATGATGAAAAAAACTTATCTGTTATATTTGGTGATGCTTATGACTCTGCAAATAAATCCATTCAATTCTCAAATTACACGCTGAATTTAAAACAGCCTTTTTCAAAAGAAGATTATCTTAATCAAGTTACTAAATCTTTGGTCGGACAGGATTATGCCGAGTTCAAAACAATGTTTAAGTCAAGAAACAAAACCTTTAAACTTGATGACAAATCTCTTTACACCGATGAAGATAAAATTTACTTTTTAAGTATTATAAAAAACAGAGAAGCTTATTCAAAAGTTGTAGATAAAATACGTGGCTATGGTGAAGGCTTTGGTAAATACAGAAGTGATTTGTCTTTGGAAGAAAAGAACCAGATAGACAATGAGATAACATTCAATCGTTCAATGATTGATAGCGTGACTCAAAACTCAACCTACCTAACAAAAGAAGAAGGAATTGTTAAGCTTGGTAGTCCTCATAAGAAAGAAAAAGATAATATTGGTAAAATTGTTAAGTTCTTAAAAGAAAATGATTTTATAAAAGCCATTGAGCTTGACCCTGAAACCTCTTTGGAGGGGGTTATTGATGTTCTGAATAAAACAAAAGATATTAACTTCAACTTGGATAATGAAGTTGTTTTTAAAGTGAGAAAATTAGGAAACTACAAGGCCAATGGTCTTTATATGAATTCCCAGAAAATTGTAGCTGTTGATATAAAAAATCCATCCGCCGCTATCCATGAATTTGTTCATGCGGTAGATTTAGGAAGAGATGATATAAGGCATTCTCAGCAAAGAGAAGATATCTCTTCAAAATACAGAAACAATATAAAAGAAGAAGATTTACCAGAAGGTCAAAGAGATTATTACTTGAATGGAAGCGAAATCATAGCAAGACTCGGTGAGATCGGTTATCTGTTGAATCAATACGATTATAAAGAGACTGAATCTATTGTTGATTTTCAAAAGCGTGTAAGAGAAGAGGAAAAAAGAGAAAAGCCTTACGATTTGAATTTGGCCAAACCAGTAGATACGTATTTTGAGACAATGGCCAATGAATATTTCAATGTCAAGTCGATGTCAAAAAATGAACTTTTAGAAATTAAAGAATATTACCAATCTTATTTTGGTGTTCGTAATAATGATATCAAACCTATCAATTTGATAAAAGTTGACCCGAATGAGAAAAAATCCCATGTGGTTAGACAGGTTCAAAAGCATCAATTAAAACCGGTTTCTTTCTTTTCTGCGGATAACATCAAGTTTGCTTTGGACTACAACAAAAAAGAGCAGCTTCTGGACTTTGATAAATTGTTCTCAGCAATCTTTGAAAACCCGATTGATATTGACCGTTCAGTGAAGAAGTATAATAACGACACATTAAACAAGCAAAGACTTTTCTTTAAACGTGTGGGTGAATGGGTTAGAGATGAAAGAAATCCTTATCTCACAAGTCTCGCTTTGAAATCTTTGTATCCTGCCGATAAATACGCAAGGTATAAATTAGCAACTGGGATGAGAGATGGTATTTTGAATAATGAAGGACTCATCGCTGAAAAGATGTTTGCTAATGAAATTAAAGAGATCGAAAAAATTAAAGAAGAAAAAAATGCTTATTTTGAGAGAAATAAGTCAGATCCTTATGTGAGGCGCTCAGAGACAATGATGAGATTGCGGGGAGAATTAACCAACATAACAACAAAGGTTGTCAAAGAATTTAAAGATGCTGAAAGAGAGAAGTTCCCAGAGCTTCAGGATTTGATGTTTAATAGGGAAGAATCCTATGCTTTAGAGAGAAATGCAAGCGGCAATCGTTCAAAGGTTTTGAATGGTGGCGGTTTTGAAAGGCTGTTTAAAGACTTCAGGGAAGAAATGAAAGAGGCGATGACTGAGCAAGATCCGGAAGTCGTGTTATCATGTTTCGATAAATCGGATTTGATATTATCTGATTTATTGGGAAACAAGATTTACAGACAACGAGTTTTTGGTCAGGTTGATTTGGGATTAAATCAAGTTGAGAAAATTGTAAAGTCAGGTTTCAATAATGGTTTGCTTGACGAAATGGTTAAAAATGATCAAGGTGGTTATCAGGATGTAACTCTAGGAATGGTCGCTTTTGACAAAAAATTGAACATGGGTGAACTCGTGACTTCTGATGTCATTCTAAGAGATGCTTTATCTCCAGATTTATACAATCATGTAAAGAGCATTGAAAATAAAGAAGAAAGGGCAGATTTTATAAGAATGAATCTAGGCGGAAATGCATTAAGTGAAAAACAAATAGAGTCTTTTAAAGAAGATTATATTTTCGAAAATAAGAAAAAGAAAGAAAGTAATGACTTGAGAGATTTTTTTGTAAAGAAAGAATCGGTACCAAAAATACCGGTTGAAAAACCCAAAGAAGAGAAGAAAGAAGAAGTCGTGTCTTCTGTTAAAAAAAGCCCTAAAGGGCAAATGAAGTTGTTTTAATAAGTAATTTCATATATAAACCGGCATAATATGTCGGTTTTTTTCTACAATAAATATTGATTTTTTCGATTATATATGTATAATAGTAGTAGTTTAAAAGAGCCTATTGGAGGAAAGATTTATGAAGAAAATTTTATTTGCATTGCCTTTTGTTTTTGCCCTAACTGCCTGCGGTGGTGGCGGTGGCGGTGGTTCAAGTTCACCATCTCCAACACAAGATAAAACCGTTCCTGAACAACCAGTCACTGAAACAAAAGAAGTTGTTGTGTCAGAGTCTGGAACACAATCGTTGCCCGTGAGCAATGCGTCTAGTCTCATTTATACAGTTAAAAGCGATAGTGAATCCACATCCAGTGCATCAACTAACTCTTCAAGTGATCTGCCGTCTTGGTTGACAATAGTGTTTGATTCAGGCTCTATAACCTTTAATGTTTCTGAAGTAGACAGACCACACAGCATCACCATAGAATTCAGGGACAAAAATACAAATGAAGTTGATTTTGAAGTTTCTTTGTTTGTTGATAATAGTTCAGGAAAAGAGTTAGTCTCTAAAGTGGAAAGGGCAATTTCACAATCCGATAGATTGCTCTCTCTTGAAAATGACAAGAAACTTTATTTCTATATCGTGGACATGCTTTATTTGCAAGACTTAATCACGCATTCAGAAAAAGTAGATACAATAAATTCATTTTCGCCAGAAGAGCAAGTCAGCTATGATTTGGCCAGCAACTATCTTGCAGATTTGAAAGTTAGATTAAATCAATATAATGCAGGAATAGCTGGACAGGATGAGTTGGCTCAGCAGCTTACTTCTTTTGAAAGTGCTATATTAACGCATGGTGAATATTCATCAAATGCAATTGAGTCACTACAGCAAATAAATGCATCTGGACTTCCAGCGCTTCCAAAAACAGATATCGTATTTTCAGAGTCTGGAAACGTTTACTCAAGGTTTATAGGAAGCTCAGAATACGGTCAATGGGTTGATGGAAATTGGGTTTATAATCCTGATTTTGAATTTCTATCAAAGATCGTAAACGTTAACCTTGCTGGCACTTGCTCCATTTAACAAATTTTAAGAGGATTATTTATATGAGAAATATTACAAAATTCGTAGTAACATCAATTCTGACCGCGACATTCTTTGCGTCACAGGCCAATGCCGAAAGTAAAGTCAGATTGGTTGTAACAAAAGATGACTCAACTTCAGTAAGTGCCATGTCATTTGGTAAAGACTCTAACAACATAAGCAAACGTTATGATGTTGTTGAAGTTAAAACTGATAACGTGGATGCTGAAATTGCTCGCTTGAAAATGCAGGAAGGGGTTCAAAATGTTGAAATCAGTTATCCTACATCTATTCCTAAGCCTATAAAGCAAGAATCTGCTTTTATGCCGGGGATTGTGAGTAGCTCTGCTTCAAGCTCTGTGCCTAATGATAGCTTTTATCTTGACCAATACTCTTGGCAGGATTATACATCTACTTACAAAGGGCAGTCCAATATTGAAAAAGCTTATGTAAAAGCAACAGTTAATAAAAAAGTTAATGTCGCTGTTTTGGACTCTGGTTTTAGAAATACTACAGATATGACTTGGACGGACGGTTACAATTTTTCAACGATAGACTTGCCGACAGGTCGAGATAATTACTTGGATTATGACCCTGATAGCTGCACAACAGGTCATGGACAAGCTGTAGGTGAAATCATTGGTGCTACTACCAACAACGCTTACGGCATGGCTGGCATTGTAGATGCCAATATGTATGCTGTTCGAGTTCTTGGATGTAACAATTCTGGATTTTTAGATGAGGCCGCAGAGGGTCTTCGTTGGGCTGCTGGTGACCCTAGTGTGAATGCAGACAATCCAATTGGTGTTGAAATTGACGTTGTCAATATGTCTTTGGGCGCTCAAATCGATTACTGTCCTACTTATATGCAAGAAGCAATTGATTATGCGGTTGGTAAAGGTATAACTGTTGTTGTGGCTGCTGGTAATGATAACATCGACTCTTCAAATTTTACTCCTGCAAACTGTAACAATGTTATTAACGTTGGTGCTGTTGACAGACGTGGCGCAAAAAGTAGTTTTTCAAATTTCGGTTCAAAAGTAGACGTAAGTGCTTTGGGCTCTGTAGTTTTGTCTGCTGGCACAAATTCTGACAGTGATTACAGCTACTGGTTTGGAACGTCCTTTGCTGCTCCTATTCAAACAGGTATTATTGCAATGGGCTTAGGACTCGACCCTACTTTAACTCCAAATGAGATTGAAGGTCTTGTGAAGCTTCATACAAACTCATTAAGCTCAACACCTAACTATATGGGAACAGGTGTTATTGACGCTCTTAGTTTTTACAATGCTGTTGAAGATGGTGTTGTTGTTCAAGATGTTACTATGGAATCTATTTTGAAAACTGGTGAGCGTTGCACAACATCTTTGTATGTTAATAATGACTTAATTAACGCTTGTGAAATTTTTGAAGTTTCTGTTAATTCTTTTGCTAAGTCAGAATCAGAATATTACGTGGTATTTGAAGTGCCTGAAGGTGAGTCAATGTTAACAACAAATGGAACAGTTGTCGAAGCTTCACAGGAAAAAACTTTCCTTCTCAATGGAATTGATGTAAATACCTCAAACTATGGCGTTCAGGTTTGTTCTGATGATGCTGGAACCACTTGTGATTCTGTTGTTCTTGTTGACTTAAAGGATGATGATATTGATTTGCCTGCGGATTGCTCTTCTTTATGAGATCAGTCTTACTTTTAAAGAGCACTTAATGTGCTCTTTTTTTATTTTAAAGGTTGCTTTATTCATTTTTTTTTGATAGTATATTATTAGTTAAACGAATTCTAAAGGAAACTAAAAAATGAAAGCTTTCACCGTAACGACAACAAATACAAATAATACCAATATGAGTTAGCCAGTCATACGTTGGGGACTGGCTGTGCGCCTGTCTCCGAAAGCTAAAAAGCCTCTTGGAGACAACTTCAAGAGGTTTTTTTTATGTCATTTTTTGGCAGGATATTGTGCATCCTTAAATAATGTAAGTTATTGAATTAATTTAAAAAATATTTCAAAAAATCAAAAAAAAGTATTGACAATAAAAATAAAAACAGTTAATATAGTAAACATAGAGTTAAGGAAAAAAAGAAATTATTCCGGGATAGCTCAGTAGGTAGAGCAGGAGACTGTTAATCTCTTTGTCGCAGGTTCGAGCCCTGCTCCCGGAGCCAAATAAAGTGTTTAATGCCGGTGTAGCTCAGTTGGAAGAGCAACTGACTTGTAATCAGTAGGTCGTGAGTTCGAATCTCACCGCTGGCTCCAAATTGTAAAGAGTTATTATTCCGAAGTAGCTCAGCGGTAGAGCAGGAGACTGTTAATCTCTTGGTCGTAGGTTCGATCCCTACCTTCGGAGCCAAATTAAAACGCCCGAATAGCTCAGCAGGCAGAGCAGCGCACTTGTAATGCGAAGGTCGTAGGTTCGATTCCTACTTTGGGCACCAAAATTAAAGCGGAGTAGAGCAGTTGGTTAGCTCATCTGGCTCATATCCAGAAGGTCGTAGGTTCGAGTCCTGCCTCCGCAACCAAATTAAAATAGATTAGATAAGTTTTAAGCTTATGAAATTATTCCGGGATAGCTCAGTAGGTAGAGCAGGAGACTGTTAATCTCTTGGTCGCAGGTTCGAGCCCAGCTTCCGGAGCCAAATTAAATGTGAGTTAGATCATGAAAGAATTTGATTTTGAGCGTCATAATCGCGAAAAAGATAAAAAGCGAATGAGAGAATATAAAGATCCTGAATATGCTAAAGGTATGAAGTATCTTTTTGAAAATATAAAGCCACCTGAAAGAGGTCGGAAAAGATTTTAGTAAACAACCTCGCCCTAAAGTTCTATATAGTACATAAAAGTGTGTAATTTTGATAAAAACCTCCTTAATCAGGGGTTTCTTTTTGTTAAAAAAATATTTAATGAATAGTAAATATTGTGTAATATATAAAAGATTTTGTGTCATTTTCAAGGATTACTTTGTCTGCAAACACTTCAGTTCAATTGTTTCAAAGAAGATGATTATTCAGACAATTATTTTACATACTAAATTACACACTGTGTAAAAATAAAAACACCCCAGAAGACATAGCTAATGGGGTGTTCATTCACTCACCAATCAAAATACACAGTTTTCACTATATACTCCTTCAGGACGAGGCTTTTCTTGCGTTCAGACCACACTTGATTAAACGAAAGCGGTTGCTTTTGAGTAAGCGACTGTGGATTGATGCAATGGGGGA
>JYMV01036466.1_pt1 | contig 22569 bp, 28 predicted proteins | sample 338911 | NCBI WGS metagenome assembly JYMV01 (sample SAMN03354496, study PRJNA234377) | hydrothermal vent metagenome | biome: Deep sea; feature: Hydrothermal plumes at the Eastern Lau Spreading Center, Western Pacific Ocean; material: Seawater | place: Tonga | collected 2009 | depth 2000 m m
GTGAAGTTTACGGTAGTGTTGGCATTGGCGGGGCAAAAGAGAGGCTGATCGACGCAGCCTGCTGAAGTGCATTCATACCTAGAAGGTTGCGTCCGCCGTGCTTGAGTACTGCTATTTCGAGTGGGCCCAGCTCGCAGTCACTACCCAGAGAAAATGATGAAACCCTGTACACATCAAGTACTTCTACCTTGCCGCTGGCAAGGCGTGCGCCGATACGGCTCACTCGGATCATTTCCGTGTGCTCTTGCAGTTGCTCAAATAAAGCAGAGCTGACTGTCACCATGCTGGCACCGGTGTCCAGTAGAAAGTCTGCGGTCATACCGTTGATCATGACATTGACGTTAAAGCTCCCTGCGCCAGTTTGGGTCAGTGGAATCTGACTACTGTGTTGAGTCGCGGTCGAGGTGGGTTGGGGCATTTCTGCCTGGCTGTCAGCGATGGAAAGTAGAAAAAACAATGTTATCGAACTTAAATTGCTAACAATTCTCTTACTGCGCGTCAGTTTGGCTTCGTTCATGTCAGGTACCTTTGGTGACAGATTCACAATCGGTATTGGCTGAGTGGTTAGCATTGTTGACGCAATATTCAAGCCACTATTTTAAGTAACTGTTATTGTTGATAATTTCTCATTTTGTGGATTTTAAGGCAGGTCCTGGCAAAGAATAATGCACTGCATTAGTGCAAAATTCGCCGAAAAATCTATCAGTCCGATTCGGGATTGCGTAAAATCGACCTGGTAAATATTAAAATGTACCGGTTGAGTTGGAGGTATGCAGTGCGGAAGTTGATTCTCAATGTCAGTTTATTGGGCCTGGTGGCGATTATGCCCCACACATCCGTTATGGCCGATGCTAATGAAAGTGAAATGGTGACCGTTCAGGTTGTAGATTTCTCAGGACGTCCCCCTTTCAAGCGTGAAGTGGTGGAATTGCCAGCAGCTGATGTCGCCCGAATGGAAGCCATGGATGAGGTGCTGGAAACGGAGCGAGTCTGGACAGTGGATTTCAGTGGAAAGCCACCTTTCAAGCGCCGGTTTGAAGATGTCCCGGTTATTGATATCGCCAGCCTGGAAGTGGCTGCTGAAAAAAATGAACAAAAGCCATCACGCGCACCATTTAAACGCCATCGCTAATCCAGCAGCCATCGCGTTATTTAACCTTTATTTGAAATAATGGTTAAAATGCGTTTTTATAAGCAGGCCTGACGGGAGTTGGGCCTGTTTTCTTCGCAAAATTGTCACAATCCTCTCTCTGTCATCATACTGTCACATTAATTTCACATAATTGTCACGCTATCGTCATCCAGCCGTCATGTGCATTGGTGGCAAACGAGCAGAGATGATAAACGGCTCATCATGCTCCCGCATCGTTATACAAGAGGAAAGATAAACCATGTTCGCAAGATTACCTTTGCCATTCTCAAAGTCATTGTTAATGGCTGCCCTATCCCTGTCATCTGCACTGAGCTATGCACAGTCTCCTGCTGCATTAGAATTGTATGTAGATCCCAAGACTCAGCAGATATTTGCCGAGCCTGGTGAAGGGCGTGTAATGCTTGGTACATTCCAAATGGTTGAGTCAGCAGAGACCGCCTCTGAAGCTGTTGTCACAACGACACCGGCCACGGCAGAGCCTGCAGTGGAAGTTGCGGTAGGTAGCGGTGGACTTGATGTGGATGGCAATAACGGCTTCAGCATGCAGCTTGGCGGTCGCATGCATGCCGATGGCAGTTACAGCAGTGATGACAATCTGTTGCGTCGCGGCACCGCCAATGAGTTTGAAGCGGTATCGGGTACTGAAATCAGAAGGGGCCGCCTGGCCCTTCGTGGAACCGCATATCGGGATTTTGATTACATCATTGAAGCGGATTTCGGTGGTGACAAGGTTTCAGTTAAAGACCTTTTTATCAATTACACAGGATTTGATCCCCTTGAAATCACGATCGGTCACCAGAAACATGCAATGAGCATGGAGATTCAGGAAAGCTCCAATGACATCATGTTTAATGAGCGGTCGCTGTTATCCGCGCTCAGTGTGCCGCACTTTGATCGAGCGATAGGTCTCAACCTGAAGTCCAGTGGTGATGACTGGTCATTACAGAGTGGCATTTATGGTGACAGCGTATCCTCCAGTGGTGGCGGTCGCGATGAAGGGTATGGCTGGGGTATCCGGGGCACCATTGCTCCAATCAATACACAGGGGCGACTGCTTCACCTGGGTGCCAACTTTGGGCATCGAGAAGCGAATGAAATCAATGCGCTGAGTAACGGTAAATCGACCACATTTCGCTATGAAACCACCAATATGTCAGACCTGTACCTTTCGGATACAGGGGCCCTGACGAATTTTGAGTCAGTGTCTTTAGGAATTCTGGAAGCAGCTGCGATGGTAGGACCGCTGTCGTTTCAGAGCGAGTACGGCCAGGCAAAAGTCGAGCAGTTTAGTGTGGCTGATCTGGAGTTTGATGCCTGGTATGCCCAGGTGGGCCTGAGCCTGACAGGAGAGTCCCGTGTCTATCGTGGCTCGGATGGTGAGTTCAAACGTTTGCGACAGAGCCGTCTGTTTGATCCTTCTGCAGGAACCTGGGGGGCCTGGGAGCTGGCAGTCAGACTGGATCAGCTTGACCTGGAGGACGGTATTGTTATGGGCGGCCGTCAGCGTCGGGCCTCCCTGAACCTTAACGGTTATCTGAATAACAATGTACGTGTGCTATTCGGTTACAGTCGAGCCTTTGACGTAGAAAACAGCCCGTTGACGACGCTTGAGGGTGGCGAACCAGAGGATATCGACATCCTCTCTGTGCGAACCCAGTGGACATTCTGATCTGTGTCATTAGTTGGACCTTCTTGTATGCGGTAGTAGAATCAAAGGTCAGGATTGATTTTACTACCGTAGGGATTCCCGGTTGATTGTCTACCCTGACTATGGCTACTATTCATGCTCTAAGTGCCCGCTAAGGCGAAGATAAGACAGGCGGAAGAGCATGGTCAGGGATGTAACACCTCTTGATGCGCAAGGCATCGTTACTATCTATAACCACTATATCGTTCATACAGCCGTGACGTTTGAGGAAGCTCAAGTCACGGTTGATACGATGTGTGCCCGCATTCAACGTGTCAAAGATGCTTCACTGCCCTGGCTCGTTCTGGAAGAAGGCGGGCAGTTGCTGGGTTACGCCTATGCCTCTCCCTGGAAAGACCGTTCAGCCTACCGCTTTTCTGTGGAAATCTCTGTCTATCTCGCACCAGAGCAAATTCGGAAAGGCAATGGCAGTGCATTGTATCAAGCCCTCTTTCAACGTCTGAAGGATTTAGGTGTGCATGTCGCGATTGGTGGTATTACCTTGCCCAATGTCCCCAGTGTGTCCTTGCATGAAAAATTTGCAATGACAAAAGTGGCTCACTTTGAAGAAGTCGGCAGAAAATTTGGCCAGTGGCTAGATGTAGGTTATTGGCAAATAAAGCTAAGTGATGCACCGCCAGGTGAGGGCGTATGATATTCACTACCTTCACTAACTGGATTGCAGCCATGCAACCCCTCTATCTGGTTAACACGCTGCTAGGGGCTACTGTGACATGTTGCATGCTCATTGTCGCTGCAGGAAAGCATCGTGATCTGATGATTTGGGCCTGTGGGTTTGCGCTATATGCGATATCGTTCTCGCTCTTTGGCCTGCGATCTGAATTGCCTCAAATGGTCTCAGTGATTGGTGGCAATGGGGCACTGTCCTTTATGTTCGCCATGTTTGTCGAGGGGTTGGCTCGTTTGTACCGGGTCCCCATTTCTCGCTGGTTCATCTGGTTACCTCCCATGATGACACTGGTGGCATTTATCGTTTTTCTGGAGGACTTCGATACACGCATCAAACTTGGGGTCATCAGTAGCAGTTACCACAGCCTGTTGGTACTTTACCTGGTGTTCAAAGGTGTATACGCCACGCAAGGGCGAGGGCGCTGGATTATTTTTTGCGCCATTGTTTTTCATGCAGGTGTTTTGTTAGTCAGGTCACTGCTGATAGCGTCAGGTGTCTATGACGGTACTGGCTTTCTTGCGCCGAGTGTCGAGCAAACTTTTTATCTGTCGATGGCACTCTCGACAGTTGTGATGTTCGCATTCGGGCTGCTCGTTGTATATAAGGAGAGAGCTGAAGCTGAAGCGTGGCGTCAGGCGCATTTCGACCCGCTGACTAATGTTGGTAATCGGCGTGCATTGAAAAAAATATTACAGGATCTTTCAGTGCGATCCAGAAGGAAGCTGAATTATTGCTCAGTGATTTTATTAGATCTCGATAATTTTAAGGAATTAAATGATACCTATGGGCACTCAGTTGGTGATGAGCTGTTAATCCTCGTTGCTCAGAGAATCAAACATACCCTTGGTGCGTCAGACCAAGTTATTCGTTTAGGTGGAGATGAGTTTCTCATACTACTGGAAAACCTGGGCAGTGATTTAACAACAACTGAGGAAAATGCACTGAAAGTCGGACAGCGAGTACTTGATCATCTTTGCTTGCCTTATCAACTGGATGTCAGTCGTGGGGAGAAAGAGCCAGTCATACAGCTAGAATATAGTGTTACCGCAAGTATGGGTATTGAGTTGTTCCACTGTGACGAGGCGGCCAGGGAAGAAGTTATGTCTGCTGTGGATCTGGCAATGTATACGGCAAAGAAATCAGGAAAGAACGCGATATGCTGCCACGACAGAATTTATCCGAGTCAGCATCAATCAATTTTTGCCTAGAGAATCCGAAGGCTAATACATTCAGGAGGAAACATGTACACCCTACATATAGCCAATAAGAACTACTCTTCCTGGTCATTGCGCCCATGGGTCTTGATGAAAGCACTGGATATTCCGTTTAAAGAAGAGCTTCATCCCTTTGGAGAGGGTTCAAACTGGACGGCCTTTCGTGAATTCAGCCCGACGGGGCTTGTGCCTTGTCTGGTTGATGGCGACACTCATATCTGGGACTCACTCGGCATTGTCGAGTATTTGGCCGAGCGCCATCCAGGGGTTTGGCCAAAAAATGACAAAGCTCGGGCATGGGCTCGTTGTGCTGCGGCAGAGATGCATTCCGGCTTCTCAGTATTGCGTGATGTTTGTCCAATGAACTGTGGTGTAAAGGTTGTCATGACATCCTCTCCGGACGGTCTGGAAAAGAATTTATCGAGACTTGACGAGCTTTGGTCGCAAGGGTTTGATCGGTTTTCCGGGCCTTATCTTGCAGGCGAAAAATTTACCGCTGTCGATGCTTTTTACGTGCCGGTTGCCTTTCGTATCCGGTCGTTTCAATTACGAGTGTCTGAGCGGTCGATGACCTATGTCGAAAAACTGTTAAGTCTGAACGCAGTTGACCTGTGGAAGACATCAGCGTTAAATGAAAGCTGGCGTGAACCGGGGCATGAGGCTGATACCATTCGCTTTGGGCACATTGAGGAAGATTACAGGATGAAGTGAGTATGCTGGAGATCCGACCTAACTGTGAATGTTGTGATGTCAATCTGGCACCTGACTCTAATGAAGTGCTGATTTGTTCATTTGAGTGTACGTTTTGCCTCGTCTGTGCAGACACAGTCTTTAATTTCATCTGTCCTAACTGTGGTGGTGAGTTGGTTCGGAGACCCATAAGGCCTGAAGATAAACTGGTTGAAAACCCACCTTCAAGGCAGCGAGTCTTTAATCCAAACCACAGGCTTAATCAGACATTTTCAGACTAGTGTCGAGCAGAGCAAATGTCAGGAATCAGAAACCAGGGTAAAGGTTAGCTAAATATGCTGGAAATGCTTGACATATTGTTGATAAACATCATTGTTGTGGTATGTGCGGTCATTATCCACTACGAATTTCTTTTCCGGTTAAACCGGTATATTCCCAGGTTGCATGTTTTACATCGCTATCGCATTGTCATTGGGCTATTAGGCGCTTTGATCGCTCATGCTGTAGAGATCTGGGTATTTGCGTTGGCTTATTATTTTGCGATTCCTCGGGAAGGGCTGGGAGCCCTTGATGGGGCTTTCAATGGCACGATAATGGACTGTGTCTACTACTCCTTTACTGTCTTTACGACCCTGGGTTTCGGAGATATCTTTCCCGCGGGAGATATTCGCTTCTTAACGGGTGTTGAATCATTGACCGGCCTGGTCCTGATTACTTGGACCGCTTCTTTTTTATTTCTGGATATGCAGCGCTACTGGGGCGATGACAATTAATTCAAAGTGATTACTAAGGAGGGAAAATGCGAGGTCAATGTCTTTGTGGATCAATAGAGGTAGAAGCACCAGAAATAGCAGGGATTGATGTTTGCCATTGCTCGACATGCCGGCGCTGGTCTGGAGGTCCTATGCTCGCAGTGCACTGTGGGAGTGAGGTGAATTTCACCGGTGGTGAGCCTGCTACCTTTCAGTCCTCGGAGTGGGCAGAGCGTGGATTTTGTCGGAATTGCGGCACACATCTTTTCTACCATTTGAAAGGAAATGACGAATATATCCTGCCAGCCGGGCTTTTCGCCAAGCAAGATTTCCAGATGAACAGCGAGATCTTTATCGATGAAAAGCCAGCCTATTACACCTTCAGTAATGAGACACAGAAAATGACAGGTGCTGAGGTCTTCGCCATGTTTGCCGCTGAGGATTGAGCGGTTAAAAAAGCTTGCCAGGGGGTAAAAAATCCATACAATGCGCTTTTTTTCTGAGCGCACTGCCAATGAACCTGGTTTCGTTTAACGTGTTTCGCACATTGGGCCTTCCGGACACAACTGTCCTGAAAACCGGTGATATTTTCAGCCATAAAGAGATGCTTGCCCAGGCAGACTGGGTGTTGTTCCCAGAATACTGGCAACTGAACGCACTGGTTTATGGGCTGGGTTGCCGGGTATTTCCAAGCGAAGCCAGTTACCGGATTGGTCACAACAAAGTCGAGATGACCCGGGCATTTGAAATTGTGGCGCCTGCGAATACTCCCTGGACGATGATTGAAGCGAATACCCCTGAAGGGCAGCGTCAGATTTGGGAAGCCATGAGTTTGCCGTTTGTCGCCAAGCTTCCCAAAGCCAGTATGGGCGAAGGTGTGTGGTTGATAGAGACCAGTCAGGATTGGCGAGACTACTGTGCCAGGACTGATGTCCTTTATGCGCAGGAGTATCTGCCTATTGATCGTGATGCGCGAGTGGTTGTTGTGGGTGATCAGGTAGTGGCGGCATATTGGCGACTGCAGTCTGAGCAAGGGTTTTACAATAATGTCTCAAAGGGGGGGGAGATTGATACCTCACCAGTTCCTGCCATTATCACTGACCTGGCATTACAGCTTGCCAGCGACCTGGGTGTGAATCACGCCGGCTTTGATATTGCGATAGTGGGTGGTCATCCTTACGTGCTGGAGTTTAATCGGCTGTTTGGCAATCAGGGGCTTGATACCAAGGTGTTGAATAAAGCCATACTGGATTACCTGCTAGACAACGTTGAGCCTGATGACAATGACCCTGAAGGCCCACAACCGCTCTGGCCTGTTGCGGTTTAACTCTGAAGCGATGACCTGCTAGTATGGGGCTGTTATAAACTGCCCTGTGACTGAATTGCTTTGTCCGAGATACTCACCCTGCTGATACTGTCGACACTGGCTGGCGCATCCATTCCTGCTGGAGCGGGGCTGGCTGTTGCAGATCTAAAGTGGCCGGGAATCCTGTCAGAACCATGGCGGCGGTTTATTGTTGCTTTTGGTGGGGGCGCGTTAATATCAGCAGTCGCCCTCGTGCTAGTGCCTGAGGGCAGTGAGTCCATATCATCTCTTATTGCCCTGACGAGTTTTGCCCTGGGTGGCGTCTGCTTTTGCCTGCTTGATGTTTATCTGGGTAAACTGAAAAGTTCATTCGGGCAACTGGTTGCCATGCTGACGGACTTCATTCCAGAGGCGATGGTACTGGGAGCTGCCTTTGCTACCGGCCAGAATACCGGTTTGCTGATTTCAGCTCTGATTGTTCTGCAAAACATCCCTGAAGGATTCAATGCATTTGAGGAACTCACTGAAAACTCCACCCAGCCGGCGATCAGACTGTTGATGGGTTTTGGCCTGCTCACGTTAGCAGGGCCGCTCTCCGGACTTCTTGGTTTTTACTATCTGCCGGACAGGCCTGAGTTACTTGGCATGATTATGCTGTTTGCCAGTGGTGGCATCATTTATCTGGTGTTTGAAGATGTAGCCCCTCAAGCCAAGCTGGAGAATCACTGGTCACCCGCTCTGGGTGCTGTTTTTGGTTTTCTGCTGGGCCTGGCCGGGCACCTGGCTGTCTCGAGCTGATAAAAAAGATTCGTTAAGGACACGTACTTCTCGTTGTGGGAACGGAATCGTAAAGCCATTCTCTCGCATGGCCTCGAAAATCATCAGCATCAAATCTCCGCCGACCCTGTTCTTGCCGTCATCAATGCCTTCCATCCAGAACTCAACAAACATGTTGACGCCGGAATCACCAAAACTCGCAATTTCACAGTCAGGCATTTCTTCAATAGGCGTGCCCGGTTCACTGATTACCTGAGGGTGGGAAGAGACGGTTTCCTTGATGATTTCTACCAGTTGGCGAATGTCTGAATCATAGGCCACGGAGAAATCAACACGGTAGCGTTGACGGCTGTCCTTGTGAGTCCAGTTAGTAAAGCTCTCGGTGACGAACTTCTCATTCGGCACCATGATGTCTTTGCCGTCAAACGTCTCCAGTGTCGTGGATCGCATCGTCATCTCACGGACGATTCCGGTACGACCATCCTCCAGTTCAATGTAGTCATCCACTGAGATTGAGCGGTCAAGCAAGATAATCAGGCCAGAAATAAAATTTGAGGCAATGGCCTGTAAACCAAACCCCAAACCGACACCAACGGCGCCGCCAAAGACGGCTAATGCGGTGAGGTTAATGCCCATGACCTGTAGCAGTAAAAGGGATATCAGCACAAAAACGCCAACTTCCAGGACTTTTGCGGCGACTTCTTTGGTGCGGAAATCCAGTTTTTCCTGCCGACGAATAATATCTTGCCCGTAAATAGTAGATGCGCGTCCCAACCAGAACAGAATCGAACCAAACAAGATGACGCGGACAATGCCATAAGCTGAGATGCGGATATTACCCGCCCGAAATTGCATCGACTCCAGAATGGCAATAATGGGATTGAGTAAGTCCAGCAGGTGCAGGAAGAGTAATGGCAAACCGACCCACAGCAGTATGAAAGAGATGAACTCGTTCGTCACATAGTCACGTATGATGGAGTGGTAAACCAATAGCATGGCGACGATGAGAGCGGTTCGGATCAGCCAGGATTCGCCTAATAATTGCGCACTGAGTTCGACGGTAAAGCTCAATACCAGAATGGTCAGCAAGGGAAATAACAGATTGCCCAATTTGCCTGTCAGGCGACGAATAGGCCCAAGTGGAGCGTTGGCTGGCGCATCAGCAAAGAGGGGAAGATATTTCTTGACGCGACTGGTGATGAAGAACGTCAGTGCATAGATGACCAGCACAGCAGCCAGTTGTGCATAGGTCTCGGTTTGCAGGGTCGCCTCAATAATGCGGTTGCTGATCTCGATTAACCGCTGATTGAAATCTTCGAACTCCACCTTCTCTGCCCCTTTCTTATTTGTGCTGCGGGACAGTTTACTGAATCAGTGACGGTTGAGCAGCAAAATTTTCCATTGCCCTGTCATGATCAAGGGTGGCGAGGAGGAGATCTTCAGGGTTTTAACGGTCTGCCCCAAGAATACTGATGTGAGGCAGACCGGGCTCTTTTTGGGTTTACGGTTGTGGCTTAATTACCCTGAGTGTCGTCTATCCACTGCTGAACACGACGTTCCAGCAAGTGCAGGGGCATGGCACCGCCCAGCAGGACGGCATCATGGAAGCCTCGAATGTCAAAATCATCACCGAGTGCATTGCGGGCATGCTCCCGCAGTTCGAGGATTTTGTTCATGCCGATTTTGTAGGACGTTGCCTGACCTGGCATCACAATATAACGACGAATTTCAGAGCGAATCGCGGCCAGTGGGACCGATGAGTTTTCGGCAAAGTAATCAACCGCTTCCTGTTCTGTCCAGCCCTTGGCATGGAGGCCGGTATCGACTACCAGGCGAATGGCACGCCACATCTCTGAGGTCAGACGACCAAACTGAGAATAGGGGTCTTCGTAGGTGCCAGGCATTTCGTTGGCCAGGTATTCAGAATAAAGTCCCCAGCCCTCAGAGTAGGCGGTAAAACCAGCCTGGGTGCGGAAACGCGGCAGGTCCTGCAACTCTTGGGCAATAGAGATTTGCATGTGGTGGCCGGGAAGCCCTTCGTGGTAAGCAATCACTTCCAGCTCTGACTTTGGCATGGCTGTCATATCAGACAGATGGGCATAGTAGATGCCTGGACGGGAGCCGTCTGGCGTACCGGAATAGTAATGCTGTGCACCGCCATCGCGCTCACGGAACGACTCCACACGGCGGACGACCAGGTCAGCTTGCGGGAGTGTTGCAAAGTAGTCGGGCAGGACAGACTTGATGTTTTCGATGGCTGCGGTTGCGTCATCGAGATACCCCTGACGGCCTTCATCAGTATTCGGGTAATAGAATCGCTCATCATCACGCGTTTCCCGCAACATCACGAAGAATTCCTGTAATGTGCCTTCAAACCCGGTTTGCGCCATGACGTCTTCCATTTCACTGCGCAGTCGGGCGACATCGGCAAGGCCGATGTTGTGAATTTCGTCCGCGGTCAGATCGGTAGTGGTCTGGTTGGCCAGTCTGAACTCGTAATAGGCTTGTCCATCGGGCTGGGATACGAGTCCCGTCGCGATTTCTGGCGCGTTACTCTTTTCACCCTCCGCCCAGGCAATGATGTCCTGGTATGCAGGAGCCAGTGCGGTTACCAGCGCATCCCGTGTGTTTTCCAGCAATGCATCTGCATCAGGCTGCTCCAGGTCGCCCTGCTCAACCAGGTTGGCTAGTTGGGATTTGGCATGTGCCCAGATTGCAGAGTCGTTTTCTGATTCTTCAGTGAAAGGCGCGCCGCTGATGACACTCTGGGATTGAGAAATGACACCATCAAGCGCAAATCCGGGCAAAACAATCCCCTGATTTGCCGCCTCTGCTGCACGCTCCAGTCCCTGGTTTAGAGCTCTGCCTGACTCACTGATGCGGGAGATAAAGGCTTCATAGTCTGACACGCTGGCAATCTCATGAAAGCTGATGAGGAAGGTAGGCAGGAAACTGTGGCTGCCATTCATCTGGTCAAACACAAAACCGTTGTAGCGAAATTCAGCTGCCAGCTCAGCCTGCTCAAGCTGGTATTGCCATATGTCCCAGGACATTTGAGCTTCACGGCTCAGCGCCTCATAATCGAAGTTGTCTTCCATTTCAGCGGTCGCCTGCTGGAACCAGGTTAACTCTGCTTCATCGGCCTGGACTGACATATCATCAATATCGGTATATCGTTCCTTGCGTCCCTGCATTGTCAGCGAAATAGGGTGGAACTGCTGTAAGCGCTCGTCGTATTTTTCATCGAACCAGGCGTTCAGTCGCTCAGTTTCTGTTTGAGTGCTTTCGGTGGTTTCAGCCGGAAGGGTATTGCTTGTCGGCTCAACCGGTGTATTGGCCGGTTCATTACATGCCGCCAGTGTGAATACAAAACACAGGGAGTAGATTAGGTGACGCATAGAGGGTTGTCCTTTCAGTCGCATGATAGCTGCCCTCTTGGGGTAGCTTCAGTTGGGTAATTTGACGGATAAGTCTGTCGACAGTATCGCCAAATCTACCCCTGATCTCAAGCGAACGTTCGGATAAAACCCGGACAATAATCAGTTTTGTGATCTTGTCAGCCAGGCGACCAGCAAGCGTATCTGTGCGTCATCAAGGCGATTGCCAAAGGCTGGCATTTCACCTTGCCGGCCTTTCACGATTGATTCAATGACGTTATTGCGTTCAGCCCCGTACAGCCATATATCGTCATTGAGAGCTGGTGCGCCAAGCATGGTGTTGCCATTACCCTCTGCGCCATGGCAGGCGACACAATAGGTGGCATAGGTGGTTTGCCCTGGATGGCTTTCTGCCTCACTACCTGCTCCGCCATCGTCGGCCGCTTCATGCATCTGCAACACATAATCAGCGACCGCTTCAATGGCTTCTGCAGGGATGGTGCCTTCCCAGGCAATCATGTTGGCTTGGCGCCCCCCTCTCAGGGTTTGCTCGACCTGTTCAGCTGAGCCTCCCCACTGCCAGTCACTGTCCATTAGATTTGGAAACAGGGAAGCTTGGCCAGAGGCATCCTTGCCATGACAGGCGGCGCATTCCCGCTGGAAAATTCGCTCTGCGGTTTGCATCAAGTCGCCATCGGTTTGTAATTCGCTTAATGATGACTCAGCAATCTGTGTTCGCAACTTGACAAACTGGTCTTCGTAATTGCTGTGGCTGTCTCGTACCCTGGCATCCTGAGACCAGTTAAGAGCGCCACTGAAGGAACCGAGACCCGGATAGAGCATCAGATAACCGACAGAAAACACGGTCGCTCCCAGGACAAACCAGAACCACCACATAGGAGCAGGGGCGTTGCCCTCTCGCAGGTTCTTGTCCCAGACCGGCTCATTATCATGCTCTTTCTGAGGATGAGGGCTTGGCGAGAAATAAACGCTCCAGATCAGCCAGGCGATAACACTGAAAGAAACCAGTGTCAGCACAATGATCCAGCCACTCCAGAAATCGCCGGGTAAATCAGCCATGGTCAGCCTCGTCATTCAATGGAATACATGCGGTGTTATGCGCATCTTCCTTGCTGCCAAAGGCAGTCAGGCCAATGACCAATACCACCATAAAGAGCATGACAAGCATGTCGCCAGCAAAAATAAAATACGTCATGGGAGTTCTCCTTGCGGCATGGCAGTGCCAAGTTGCTGCAGATAAACAATCAAGGCATCCATTTCCGTTAAACCTTGCAGTTCCGATTCAGCACTGGCAATTTCATCTTCTGTGTAAGGGTGCCCCAGTGTTTGTAGTACGCGCATTTTCTGTTGTATATCCCCCACCTCTGAGGCTGGAGACTCGGTTAGCCATGGATAACCCGGCATGATTGAGTCAGGGACGACAGCGCGGGGGTTAATCAAATGTTCCCGGTGCCAGACATCAGAATATTTACCACCTATGCGATGCAGGTCTGGGCCGGTCCGTTTGGAACCCCACAAAAATGGTCGGTCATAGACAAACTCTCCCGATCGAGAGTAGGGGCCATATCTCTCAACTTCAGCAATCAGAGGTCTGACCTGTTGTGTGTGGCACACGGAGCAACCTTCCCTGATGTAAATATCGCGGCCTGTCAACGCCACTGCGGAGTAAGGTGCAGTTGAGCCAGTGGGCGTTTCCAATGACTCTTGAAAGAGAACCGGGAGAATCTGTACCAGGCCGCCTATTGCCGAAACCGCGAGTATCCCGAAAATCAGCAGGCCGCTGTTTTCCTCCAGTTTCTTATGTAATGACATTCCGCTCATGATTTGACCTCATACATCGGATCGACGGCTGGAGGCGTGACTCGCACCAGGCATTGGCCACGTAGGGTCATATAGAGATTCCAGGCCATCAACACGGTTCCGCTCAGGAAAATCAGGCCTGCAAGCAAACGCAGCCCGTAATAAGGTGCCATGCTTGACATGATGTCTGTGAAGTTGAATCTCAGCTCTCCCATGTCATCAATATTCAGCCAGAGCAGACCCTGGGAAACACCGGCAGCCCACATGGACATGATGTATAGCATGGTACCGGCCAGTGCCAGCCAGAAATGTATGTTGGCAAGGCGTGTGCTGTACAGGGTGCGGCCAGCCATGCGTGGAATAAGAAAATAGAATGTTCCATATGTAATCATTGCATTCCAGCCGAGTGCGCCGGAATGTACATGCCCGATGGTCCAGTCGGTAAAGTGGCTGACAACGTTAACACTGCGAATGGCCATCATGGGGCCTTCAAAGGTGGCCAGGCCATAGAATGCCAGTGCCAGTACGATGAACTTCAGGGCAGGGTCTGTTCGCAGTTTTCGCCAGGCGCCGCTGACCGTCATGATGCCGTTAATCATGGTGGCCCAGGAAGGTGCCAGCAGGATAATACTCATCACCATACCCAGTGACTGGACCCATTCAGGAATAGCGCTGTAATGAAGGTGGTGCGGCCCTGCCCAGATGTAGGTATAAGTGAAGGCCCAGAAGGAAACGATGGAAAGCCGGTAGCTCCAGATGGGTCGGTCTGCCTGCTTGGGCAGGAAGTAATAGACCATACCCAGAAAGCCGCCAGTCAGGAGAAAGCCAACTGCGTTGTGACCATACCACCACTGAACCACGGCATCCTGCGCCCCGGCATACATGGAATATGACTTGTCCAAGGTGACAGGCAGAGCCAGGTTGTTAACGATATGGAGCATGGCGATGACGATAATCAGACCGCCATAGAACCAGTTGGAAATATAAATGGGGCGGATTTTACGGATGGCAAGCGTGCCAAAAAAGACAATGCCAAAAGACACCCAGAGAATCGCAATGGCAATATCGAAAGGCCATTCCAATTCAGCGTATTCCTTGCTTGAAGTCCAGCCCGCGAGTAATGAAATGCCACCCAGCAAAACCACTAATTGCCAGCCATAACAGCAAATCCAGGCGAGACGGTGACCAAAGAGTGGTACATGACAGGTTCTTTGGACGCTGTAAAACGCTGTGGCCATCAGGGCTGATACGCCAAAGCCAAAGATAATGCCGTTGGTATGTAATGGGCGGAGTCGTCCAAAAGACAGCCAGGGCTGACTGAAATCCAGACCTGGCCAGATCAGCTCAGCCGAAAGGTAAACCCCGGCAGCCATGGCAACAATCGCCCAGAGGACTGAGAACTGAACCAGCCTCAGGACAACGTCATCGTGATAATGCGCTTTGCTCTCGTTAGTCAAACCGTCCAACTCCTATACACCCAGCAATGGGCCAATACCCATTACCCATAGCCCCATACTGAGCCCAAGCAGTGACACGGCTGCAACCAGCAACCAGCCAACCAGTGAAGAGGCCATTAACATGCCCCTCTCCGGAGCTGTTTCCAGAGCGACGGCTATCCCTGTATACAACAGGTACATGCTCCAGATCATGGTCGGGATCAGGACCAGGACATTAAAAAAGACATCAGGCAGTAAGTGAGCAACGCTGGCGACAGCCAGAGGCGCGCCAATGATGGTGATCATGGCAAAGTGTCGACCCAGTGACTCACTGGCCCCATATGTTTTTGCCATCCAGCGGCTGATCAGCGCTGTGGACACAAACCCAAACAGTAGCGCAAGAAAGTATCCGATACTGATGCGCGCCAATGTCAAAGCAGGCAGGTAGAGAGGTTCGCTAGCGCCTAACCGCCAGCCAAAAATGCTGGCACCTATCCAGGAAAATAACGGGGGAAGAATCAGTAGCCAGACAGAATAGCGCAGCAGGATGCGCGAGGGGGACGGATCGGTACCGACCAAGGCCTCAAAGGCTTCGGCCGGACGAAAGAGTGCCCGAACCGGCAAGTTCTCAATAGCGCGCTCAACCATAGATTCACCAGATGAGAGAGTAATGGCGAAACAGTCATGAGAGCACCGCCTTATGGCAACAGTGCTGACTGTATCTCAATGGTGACTTTAGCAAGGGCTGGGTAAAGGCGAATTGAGACAGATCAAATATTGATGTTTTGGTACATTTTTTCAGCCAAAGATTTAATCTGGCGCGCTTCATCAATGGAAACTGCGTTCAGGCAGGCCATTTGCCCCGGGACTTTGCTGGCTGGCTTTCTCAAGGCGTCTCCTTCCGATGTCAGCGAAATGACTCGACGCCTTTCGTCATCCTGATTTCGTTTTTTCTGTAACAGACCTTTTGCTTCCAGTCGTTTTAATAGAGGCGTAACCGTGCCGGTATCGAGACGGGTGGCATGGCAGATGTCGTTGACAGAAATATGATCTCTTTCCCATAGGGCCAGCATTACGAGGTATTGCGGATAGGTCAGGCCGAGTGGCTCCAGAAAAGGGCGATAGGCGCGCAGGAGTGCATTAGTCGCTGAATACAGAGACAGGCATATCTGATTCTCAAGAAGCATGTGGGGAGCTGAGGTCATATGTCTCTGTCCTGGTTCGGTTCATCGTGATTTGAGGATAAAAGTATAGCACTGTCATTGACAAGTAATTATATTGCGCGCAATATAAATTCTATTGGCTTCTCGCACTCATGGTGCAAGCCCGTTCATAAACATAAATTTCGATCATTAAACAAGGTGACATGATGAAACTTAGAAACCTCTTATTGACTTGTTTGTTGTTGGTAAGTGCAGGCGTATCCGCTGATGCTTTTGAGGAACCCGTGTTTTCGTGTATCCGGGATATGACGCCAGTTCGCGGCTTTTATATCGATAACCTGCTGGGTGATCTGGAGGCGACAAAAGCGGTTGCAGAATCTGAAGAGGGAGGGGTTTACCCGCCAGGTTCTGTTATTCAACTGGTCCCTACTGAAGTCATGGTGAAGCGAGAAAAAGGTCACAGCCCGGACACTAATGACTGGGAATTTTTTGAGCTCAATGTATCCGAGCAAGGCAGTGAAATCAGCACACGGGGATTTGAGGATGTGGTAAACCGGTTTGGCGGTAACTGCCTGGATTGTCATGAGAAAGCAGATCCGCAGTGGGACATGGTCTGTGAGCAAAATCATGGCTGTGATCCGATACCGCTATCTGCGTTAATGGTGCGAGCGATTCAAAAGACCGATCCACGCTGTGATGCGGTACCGTTAAGTGATGAAGAAATGGCGGCATTGCAGGCACTGTCTGGAGGCGCTGGTGAATAGCTGATATTGTAGTCCGACTTATTTCCGGTTTGCTTGGTAAGTTGGGAGAATAACTATGCATTTATACCGTAAGTTCAGTGCGTTAGTGGTAGTCAGTCTGCTGTTGTCTGTAGGGCAATTGGTATTTGCAGCGGATGCACCTACCTATCGCCAGATTGTAGAAACACAAGTTGAGAATCTGAGCCAGCCTGAAGCGAATCGTTTTAGTAGTGCTCAACCAACACAGGAACAGTTGGCCGCGCTCGCCGAAGCTGGTGTGAAGCATATCGTCAGCTTGCGGCCCGCCTCTGAGCTGGACTGGGATGAGCGGGCTGTGGTGGAGTCGCTTGGAATGACCTATCACAATGTTCCTGTGAGCGTGCCCGATGGCATAGATCAGGATAATGCAAACGCGTTCAGTCAGCTTCTGGCTGATATAGGCGATGAACCAACGTTAATGCATTGTGCGAGCGGGAACCGCGTTGGTGCCATGGTTGCGCTTAAGCATGCTCAGGAAACTGGGGATGTTGAGACAGCTGTTACACTGGGTAAAGCGTGGGGTATGACCCGTCTTGAAGATATGGTGCGAAATAAACTGGATAAATAAAGTAAGGGAATAATATGGTTTTTCCAATTCTTGCATTGGTGTTTCTGACATTCCTGGTTACCTTGCGTATGGGGTATGCGCGATACGCTGGTGCAAGAAGGGGGGAAGTGAACCCGCGTTACTTCAAGCTGCTCCAGGGTTATGAGTTGCCAGACCATTTGCGGCAAGTGGAAAGAGCTTATGCCAACTTACTGGAGATGCCAATTCTATTCTATCTGGTTGCCGTACTTTGTATGGTACTTAATTTAACAGGAACCATGATGGTGACGCTGGCCTGGATTTATGTAGGGCTTCGTTATGTCCACAGCTTAATTCATTTGACATACAATAAAACAGTACATCGTTTTCTTGCTTTTATCAGTTCGACGTTCGTTCTTATCATTATGTGGCTCGTGTTATTTTTGAACGTCATATAAGCCACTGAGCAATTTTAAATACGTGGAAAACAGAGCTCAAATCTTAAGCCCTGAGGCTCGTTGTCCTCAAGCCGGATGCTTCCATCATGCAAGTCACTGACCCATTTGACGATGGATAAGCCCAGACCACTGCCAGAATACTGACTGTTCTTCTTTACACGATAAAACCGCTCGAAAATTTTATCTTTTTCTTTCCCGGAAATGCCAAGGCCAGTATCTGCAATGGTTAATACGATGTGATGTTTATCCTGTCGAAAAAAGATATCAATGGTGGTGTCAGAAGGAGAGAATTTAATTGCATTGTCAATGACGTTCTTGAGCATGATAGAGAGAGCGTGATAATTGCCATTAATGCGGTAAGGTGATTTTTTCGGTAGTCTGATATGAATGTTGGCTCTATTTGCCAGAGGATAAATGTCCTGTACTGTTTCGTTAAGGACATCATATAAGTCGACGGGCTGCATATCCGTAATGCCCGATTGTAATCTCGCTAACTCCAGTAGTTGTTCAATCATCTGCGTTGCACGATCTATCGACAAGTGCAGATCATTCAGTCCATCCTCAAACTCTGGCAGATGAGCAGATTTCTTTATCAAAACCTGTGTTTGTACCTTCATGGCTGCAAGTGGCGTGCGCAATTCATGGGCAGCATTATCAGTAAATTGTTTCTCACGCGTGAAACTGGATTGAATTCTCGCCAACATGCTGTTCATCGAATGAATTAGGGAGCGGATTTCAGCTGGTGTTAGATTTTCATTGATTGGTGAAAAGTCGTTAGACTCTCTGAGGTTGATTTCATGAGATAAGAGCATGACTGGTTTCAAAGCGATACCGATAACCCACCAGATGATCAGTATTAGCAATGGTACAAACAAGAACAAGGGCAACCAGAAACTGGCCAGTATTTTTAGAATGAGCTCCTGACGTATTTCTAGCTGCTCTGCAACTTCAATGGTAATGTTGCTGATGGGGTCGATCAGTACAAAAAAACGCCATCTATCGCCATCAATGTTTTCATTGCTGTAGCCTGGTGCTGCAGTAAAATTACCGAATTGTTCGGCTTGGGCAGATTGTGTGCTTAAAATATCATCTTTCCAGATACGAAAAGTGAGCTTGTTTTCATAGTGGTGAGCAATATCTGGTCTCTCGGTACCCAATTCGATTTCAATATCGCTTGATTCTCCGATTTCCTTTTCTGTGAGCTGCAGGAGGATTTTGGCCGAGTGAGCAAGTTGTGCATCATAAACCTCTTCAATTTCTTCATAGGCACTGAGCAATGCCAGTCCACTGATCAACAGGGTGAGGCCCAATGTTGAAACAGTGATGAACAGTAAAAGGCGTTGGCGAATAGACAGGTTGGCAATCATTTTGAAATTATATACCCAACACCTCTGACGGTTTTAATTAAATCCTTGCCCAGTTTTCGCCGCAGGCCAGAGATGTGAACTTCAATTGTATTGCTTTCGATATCATTACTATCCCAGTCATAAATATGCGATTCGATTTGGGATTTGTTCACCACCCTGTCCAGGCTGCCCATCAGAACTTCGAGGACTGCAAGCTCGCGACCGGACAAGTTGATGACTTTTTCTTTTTTTCTGACTTGACGGACTTCCGGGTAAAAGGTGATATCCTGTACCTTGATCTGCGGTGTTGCCCGGCCTTGAGATCGTCGAATGAGGGCGTACAGTCTGGCTGTTAATTCATCCAGGTCAAACGGTTTGGTCAAGTAGTCATCAGCACCCAGGTTAAGGCCTTCTATACGGTGCTCAACAGCATCACGTGCCGTTAACAAAAGAATGGGTACATTATTTAGCTTCTTCCGTAATGTCTGAAGAAAATCAAGGCCAGACTGACCTGGCAGGTTGATATCCAATGTAATAGCGTCATAAGTTGATGTGGCCAGGTACCTCTGCGCATCTTCGGCCGAAGTACACCAGTCGACTGCAAAAGTCATTTTGAGCCCTTCTGCAGTCGCTTTGCCGAGCAGGTTGTCATCTTCAACCAGGAGAACGCGCATAAACAATTACCGTCTGTAATCTCAGTTTATCTCTTCCAGTGCTGCTTTAATTTCCTGGCGCCGTCCCTTGTCTGCCAGCGAACGTCCGGGTCTATCCGGCGCTGTAAGCGCTTTTTCCAGGTGTTTTTTTGCTTCGCTGAGGCGGCCCTGTTCAGCAAGGTAATCACCATAAAAATAATTAGGATCGATCCCGTCGGGGTTGATAGTCAGAGCCTTTAACAATAATTCTTCTGCCTCTTCGTCATCGCCAAATGCGATTGGCCATCCTGGTACCTGATAGTACAAGGAACCAAGTGATGTGTATGCAGAACCATCAAGTGCCAACTCATCAATTTTCAGGGCTTCTTCAAATAATACCCTGGCGCGCTTGACTTTGCCCAGCGCACTGAATCCCCCATTAATACTTGCACTGGTTGACAGTATGATACCCTCCCAGATTTTGGGTTCCGCACGGCCGGGAAAGTCATCTGATAATTCATGAGCCCGAATAGCAAGCTTGTCAATCTCTTCTTCCTGCAACTCGTGATCCGGCACTTGATAGTAAATTCGTGCCCATTCGGATTGCAGGTTATTTATGCCGGTCTCCAGGTTTTTCTTCTCTTCTGCCAGAATGGCGTTATTGAGAAAAGACATTGCCAATATAACATAGGCAGCGTTCTTCATTATCATCTTCATATTCATCGTCATTCACCTCTGCTGGCGTGGTTGGGGGCAAAGAGTACCTGTTCTGCGACTTGCTTTTGTTTACGCATGGCTACATCAACCATGCCAGGTAATAAGGCATTGATCAGGGAAAAAAAACCCTCTTTTCTACCCAGACTTTTTCGGCTTACCCTGTTGTTGATCGCCTGGAATATCTGCTCTGCGACCCAGTCAGGACTGTCTTCGGTGGTGCGTGTCATTTCATTAAATGTGGCCATAGCACCGTGATTCATAGTTGTTCGAACAGCACGCGGATTAATGTGAGTCACAGTAATTCCCTGCCCTGAAATTTCTCTACGAAGCGCATCACTGAACCCATTGAGCCCAGCCTTGCTGGCCACATATCCCGTTAAATAGGGCATTGGTATTTCAGCAACCATTGAGCCGATGTTTACGATGTGTCCTGTGCCCCTTTTACGCATTTCAGGTAGTACGGCCTGTGCGAGTGTCATTGGCACTATCAGGTTCAAATCAATAAGGCGTTGGTAATTCTGCGCTTCACAACAAGCAAACTGGTTGATGCCTGCCAGATTGATGAGAATATCTGGGGTGTCTTGAGTTAGTTCATCAACAACAGATGCAAGGTTGCGGACAAGGTCACCTCTTTTATCCTGATCATAGGCATTAATCCGAACACCTGCTGACTCAAGTCGTTTGATAAGCGGTCTCCCTATTCCGCCAGAAGCACCTGTTATGAATGCGGATTTCCCGTTAAGCGACATTGGCTTCTCTCTTGTCGTAGGGGATGCTGGCGATGACATCAGCAAAAAGCTCAAACGTGTTTTGAGCCACTTCGATAATGGCAGCCTGGTCATCAGGGTCATCGATTTTGTTCAGGGTGTTTTCCAGAAACTTCATATGCGATATGTCAATCTCACCATGCGAGTACAAATAGGAAAATGCTTTCTCGGGGAGGTTCAACGATTGTTGAACAGCGGATGCTCCCTGTGTTGCTATTTGTGTCGATGTGCTTTCCAGCATAAAAACCATGCCAAAAAATCCAACCGGATTTTTTCGGTTGATGTAGTCATAGTTGTAGGCGATAAGCGCTTGCGTGGGCAGTCTGGGTCTGGAATTTCTGACATTTTCTTTGTTGCCGCCACAAGCCTGAATATCATTCAGGATCCATTCCTCATGACCCAGCTCTTCCTCCAGGTAGCTAATGATTGCCGGTAAAAGGAACTTTCTTGTCACTGGCAGACGGCTGCCAGTTGTCAGGAGAAAAGGTACGGTATGAGAAACATGATGGAAGGCTTCAGTAAGATAAGCGATGTAGGTTTCTTTAGAAATGATACCCTGCATGGCATTCCGCAGTTGCGGAACACTGTAGAGTGATTGTCGCTGGCTTTCAGTTGATTTTACCAGTTGCTCATAAAAAGACATTAGGCTTCCTCGGCTGGAGTATGTTGCTTGATAATTTGATCGCGTCTGGGACGCCCGTTAGCGGTCAATGTTCCCTCTTTTGCTGAAAATGGTGTTGTTAACTGGTAATTCTTGATTTGGGCATATTCGGGCAGTGACAGATTTGCGCTCAGAACGGCTTGCTGGATCTTTGCTGCCGGGTGTGCAGGAACAATCAGTGCACTAATGCAGGCTTCGCCGTCTCCGTAGACCATTGCCTGACCGACTCCTGGTTGGGCTAGCAGAAGGCTTTCGACCCATTCTGGTGAGATGTTTCTGCCATGAGAGGTGATGATGACGTTCTTTTTGCGGCCATTAATGTAGAGGAATCCCGCTTCGTCAATAAAACCGAGATCTCCCGTCGCGAAAGTGGTTGCAGCAGGTGATCCCAGATAACCGAGAAATGCATGGCTTTTGATGTGTACCTCACCATCGACAATGCTGAGATCAACATGATCAAGCACCTTACCCACTGATCCGACTTTGTCATGTTCCGGCGTATTTAATGCCACGACCGACGCTGCTTCACTTAGCCCATACCCTTCGTATGCAGGTAGCCCACGCAGTCGTGCGTTGTGGATCAACTCAGGTGCCATCTTGGCTCCCCCCACCG